>Ga0209403_10000153_pt1 | contig 107578 bp, 119 predicted proteins | sample ArcticOcean_MG_C_8_FD_187440 | JGI IMG/M metagenome (GOLD analysis project Ga0209403, IMG submission 187440) | Marine microbial communities from western Arctic Ocean - ArcticOcean_MG_CB11_86 (SPAdes) (version 2) | ecosystem: Environmental > Aquatic > Marine > Oceanic | place: Arctic Ocean...
TAACCTAGGAGTTCTCGATGAGATTAAGAGATAAGGTTGCCATTGTTACAGGTGGGGCTAGAGGAATGGGTTCGGCTGAATCAATAATCTTTGCCAATGAAGGAGCAAAGGTAGTGATTGCTGATATCAGACGGGAAATGGGAGAGGATGTAGCACACAAGATTACCCAAAATGGAGGAACTGCAGAATTCATTTGGCTAGATGTAACAAGCGAGGAACAATGGAAGTCACTCTTAGTTCGGACGATTAGCCTCTATGGCAAGTTAGATATACTGGTTAACAATGCTGGTATTACTGGACATGACAGCGTGATATCTACATCGGAAGAACAATGGGATCAAATAATGGACGTAAACGCAAAAGGGGTCTTCTTTGGATGTAAACATTCGATACCGTACATGATGAAAAATGGGAAGGGATCAATAGTCAATATATCCTCCCAAATGGGGCTTGTCGGCAGTGCAATGGGCAGTCCCGCCTATAATGCATCTAAGGGTGCTGTAACCATTTTCACGAAATCTGCTGCGTTACGTCACGCCAAAGACAACATAAGAATAAATTCAGTTCACCCAGGGCCAATAGATACCCCTATGTTAAAAGAGTCTAGCCCCGGAAAATCCAACAAGAGCAAAACAGTACTCGATCTTACCCCTATGCGTAGACGGGGCACGCCTAACGAAGTCGCCTTTGGAGTGTTGTTCTTGGCTTCTGACGAAGCTTCGTACATAACGGGTGCTTCTCTCGTGATTGACGGAGGGTACTTGGCAGAATAGGGTCCAGGTTTTCTCATAATACATCGGAAGTGAACATTCTATCTCGGAAAACAGATTAACAATAATTAAGAGGTTTTCAATGCCGACATACATAGGACTCGTAACAAAACATGAAGCAAACATGTCCACGAAAAATTTGATAGAGATCGGAAAATCCGCCAGAGCATGGACAAACAATCACGGTGGTCGCATCCTCAGTCTCTATTGGCCAGAGGGGTGGGATAGTGAACTCATAATCACCTTCGAGGGTAGAGGTAAAGAACAGGCCAGGTTGTGTTTTAACGACTTAGAAAAACAACACGGAATAACAATTGCTTCTTTCAGAGCATTGACACAGGGGGAAAAAGAACACGAACAAAAGGGAATCTTGTGGATGTCGTGATATATCATTATTTTGGGAGTTTTAGCTATGACTATGACTATTGTAGGGTATGATCCAAAAAACGGGCAGTTTGGTGGAGCCGTAGCCACCAAGAACATCGCCGTAGGATCACGCGTCCTTCGGGGAACAGGGGAAGTGGGAATGATTGGGTTTAGCGGGCATGAAGTACAACGACTCAGGGCAATCAGAATGTTGGAATTAGGATTTCCAGCCGACACGGTACTAGAAGCCATTAAATCAGTTTCAAATGGTAGGGGACAATACAGCATTGTCGACCGAGAGGGAAAATCAGTGGCTTTCACCGCGAAGGCTCAATTTCCTTGGGCTGGGAGCCGGGCCGGCCTACATTACGCCTGCGGAGCGAACACAATGATCGGGCCTGGGGTTGTTCAAGCTCTGGGAGACACATTTGAACAAACAGAAGGATCGGGACTATCCCTCCATGAACGTCTACTTTTATGCTTAGAGGCCGCTCAGACAACTGGTGGCGATAATAGAGGCCGCCAATCGGCTGCCATTCAAATTCACTGGAAGCGCATAGATGCTAATCCTTATCTAGATCTAAGGGTAGATGACCATTCAGATCCTATACCAGAACTAAAAGCCCTAGTACATATATATTTGCAAACCTATCCGGACTATGCTTCTAAAACCTGGCCAAAGCTAGAAGGGACAGGAGGATATCCTATTCTATATCCGTGAACCACTGACTTAATAGGTCATTGCACAAACATTTGCTCTTACAACCATCGCCTAATCTATTACTATGGAGAATTTATGAAAAAGACGAAGGTGTTGATTACTGGAATGAGTGGACGTATTGGAACTGCGTTAAACAAGTATCTTGGTAACAAGTATTCATTCACAGGATTGAATCGTAACCCCATCGATGGAATAAGCAATGTAACAGCAGACATTACGGATTTGCAGTCCATAATCCCACATTTTAGAGGAAAAGAAATTGTCGTTCACTTGGCAGCAGCCTTAAGTACAGGTGTCAGCATTGACGACATAATCGATAGAAACATAAAAGGTGTATATAACGTTTATGAAGCAGCCCGGATCACCGGCGTGAAAAGGGTCGTATTTGCAAGCAGCGGCAATACCATCGTCGGCTATACCCTAGACTCACCGTACAGAGAAATCGAATCGGGTCAATATCATCTTGTGAAGCAAAGTTGGGACCGGATTACACATCTAGATCCCGTTCGTCCAAATAATCCTTACGGAGCTAGTAAAGTTTGGGGTGAAGCCTTAGGAAGATATTACTCAGACTATCATGGACTATCAGTCATATGCATCAGGTTTGGATGGCTACCAAAAGAAAACCGCCCAAACGGGGATCCACGAACATATTCTGTGTGGACAAGTCATCAAGACGCATCCCAAATGGTTGAATTGTGCATAGATGCCCCAAAAGAAATTCGATTCGATACGTTTTTCTGCCTTTCGAACAATAAATGGGGTTACAGAGACCTAAACCATCCTAAAGAGATACTAAACTTTGAACCGAAAGATATGGCAGAAGACTATAGATAAGGGCAAAGTATACACTCGATAAGTTAAATCTTACAACGTAAATTGTGCCTCTTGATGTAGGGGTTCTTTTTCATAGATCTGGATGCGTTGATGTTGGGCTTCCGCTATGAGAATTTTGTAATCATCGCCAACGTGTAAAGCAGACGGATGCCAAAATCTTGACATCGGTTCCAAATCCACCCTGTCTAACGCCTTTTTCAGATCAGGGCTTCCTGAGACAGTATATTCGGCCCATCTTGATAGGTTTGTCGCGTCTCCTTTAATGCTAACCAGAAACGTTCCGTCTTCTTCATAGACGACGACCCTATTATTGCCCCAATCTGCAATGTAAATGTCTCCATCTTTATCGATGGCAACTGCAGACGGATGGTTTAACTCACCCTGTCCGGATCCACAATGCCCAATCTCCGAAATAAATTTCCCAGCAGCAGAAAACTTTTGAACCCGGGAATTTCCCCAATCTGCCACGAAAATGTTTCCTTCTCGGTCAACAAAAGTACCCCACGGTTCCTGTAATTGGCCATGCCCTGACCCATTAGTCCCAAACTGGGAAATATACTGTCCTTGAGGGCTATATGTTTGGATCCTATGATTAGTTGCGTCTGCTATTACGAAATTTCCATCTAAGTCCAGGGCAATGCCTGAAGGCCTGTAGAATTCACCCTCGTTCGATCCCGCCGTACCCCATTTTGAAATAAATTCCCCATTTTTTGTAAAACTTACAATCTTATGGTTAGCCTGGTCGGTAACGTGTAAGTTTTCTTCATGATCAGTTATCAGGTGACCAGGCCACAAAAATTCCTCGTCTGGTTTTCCATTGTCAGGATGCCCAATATCCATAATCCACTCTTGTGTGGAAATTTTGATTTTGGAAATCCTTGCGCAAGGTCTAAATTCAAGCCCCCAGTTAGCAACATATATGATGTCGTCTTTACCGCGAGCTACACCATATGGATAAAAGAATGACATACCTACGTCACCAATCTTCCCTATGTTATCTAGATAACGAAACGCTTTCGTCCCTGCTACATGGGTAACTGGCATCTTTTTTTACTCCACAACATTGGTATTTTCGGAGATAGTAACAACTACAAAGTGAACTGAGCTTCCTGGTATTTGGGGTCTTTTTGATAAACTTGAACTCGCATGTGCTGAGCTTCAGCAATCAAAATCTTATAGTCCTCTCCGATATGGATAGATGACGGTCTACGAAATCGCCACTCTGGGGAGAGATCTACCCTCGCTCGTGCTTTCTGCAAGTCCGGATTCGAATCCACTGCTGCCTCTGCCCAACGGGAAAGGTTTGTAGCATCACCTTTGAGCGTAGCCAAATAGGAACCGTCTGATTCGAAGACTACCACCCTCTCGTTGCCCCAATCTGCTACATAGACATCTCCATCTTTATCGATTGTCACATCACTTGGGTGGTCCAGTTCCCCCTCACCGATTCCCGGACTCCCAAACGTACCCATGAATTTCCCGTTTTTATCAAATTTCTGCACACGACTATTTCCCCAATCTGCAATGTAAATGTTTCTATTTAAATCTAAGCCTATCCCCCAGGGAAGTTGGAATTCCCCGTCCGATTGTCCTTGCTTTCCAAATTGATCCAATATCTTACCGTCTTTGGTGTATCGTTGAATTCTGTTATTCCTGCTGTCGACGATCAAGAAACTTTCACCATTATCTAGAACTATGCCAGTAGGCATATGGAATTCACCCTTGCCCGATCCTTCTAGTCCCCATTTGGAAATAAACTCTCCATCCTTGGTAAACGACACCACCTTACTTATAGCTTGATCTGTTACATATAGATTTTCATTTTCGTCGACTGCTAAACCGCCTGGCCAAAGAAATTCTCCGGCACCAGATCCCGCTGCCCCGATATCACAAATCCACTCCTGAGTAGTTAAATGGGTTTTAGTTATTCGAGCGCTTGGCTTATTTGCGTAACCCCAATTCAGGACATATAGCACGTCCTCTTCTCCCCTAGCTAAGCCTACTGGATGCCAAAAACTTATTTCCGACACCCCAATTTTCCCCAAATTATCCACATAGGTAAAGGCTTTGTTACCCGCTATTTGTGTCACTGGCATTTTAACCTGTCCATATTCACGATTCACGAATTTTAGCCAACTTAGCTAATGGTGGGCCCGGATAGACTCGAACTATCGACCTCGGTCTTATCAGGACCGCGCTCTAACCATCTGAGCTACGGGCCCTGCAAAAATTATACAGACCAGATTTTTTTCACACAAGTTTTGTGAAATATCAACATGACATAACTTCGTGTTCATTCCGTTGACTTAAAGGCGACGACAGGCTTAGAATAGGCCCTGATGTCCTATTAGTGGAGGATTCATGTCTATAGCGATTGAAAATAAAAAGGAAATTGAACCCATAGGAATTTCGGTAACCACAAAGGCATCAAATGCACTGAAGCGTATAGCAACTAAGGAAAACAAAGACCCCGACAACTTTGGCCTCAGGGTCGGAGTGAAAGGGGGTGGGTGTTCGGGCCTCGTTTACGTCTTATTAATCGAAGATAACAGCCCAACGGACACCGACAGAGTCCTTAATAACAATGATGTCAACATATTCATAGACAAAAAAAGTTATATATATTTGGCAGGTACAGAACTCGATTTTTCCGACGGTTTGAACGGAAAGGGATTCGTTTTTCAGAATCCGAATGCAAAAAAGGCATGCGGTTGCGGTAATTCTTTCGGAGTATAGGTTTTACTAGATAGAAACCAGATTCTTGTACCACCCCTGATTTTGCCATTGGCACGGTGATTCTTTGATGTAGCGTATTCTGCCAGATAGGGTATCGGTTATTGATCTGCTAAGCCAACCATCATAGTGATACAGGGCTCGTTTCCTAGCGCAATAGTAGTGTGGCCCTTACCAATAGTGTCCTCTACTAATCGAGCATCCCCAGGGCCGAAGATTTTTTTAGGCCCATGTTCAAACCCGATCTCCAGTTGTCCGGAGAGGATAACAACAAACTGCCTTTGAGGTGCAGGATGCCAGTCTTGCAGAACACCCGCTTCCCTCAACCCAAATCGTGCTTGAGTAACGTCAATACCCTTAGTCCAACTAGGTGTTTTGCCCAGGTCGATTGTCTCCCATCGAGCGACTCCTCGTTCATCCGTGTACATTCGATATGCAGCCATCTTCCCTCCTAATGTTCAAGATAAAGACCCCAATCGTGACCCATATGACACCAACTAACCCCAGGCAACCTCAGACACAGGGACATGCGCCATAACTAGACACTTTGCAAATACGACATTTACAGCGAAAGGGAAAGAGCTTACAAAGAACGCTAGCTCCCAATCGAACTGGAACCTCACAAGTCGTAGTTTGACAAAGCTAGACGGCCCATAATTCTGGGATACCAACCAGACTAAACGACACCAGTACAGACTAGTGCGTGGAAACTCGTCCCTTCTATGATATCAGAGGTTATCCTCACATCAACTCCTGGCCCCCCAGGAGTCTTGTCGGAAAAGATCACGGAGCCAAAAAACACGTGCGGTGCTGGCCTCATATCGAGTGCTGGTCGATAGGCGAAGAGCAAACGGGAAACGGTCTGATCACTCTTGCTAGAATGGCGTGGGGACATTTAACATCAACTTTAACATCAAGACCCAGTGGCAAGGTGGAGCACGTAGTGACATATAAGGTATAATTGCGATCACGTTGTAGATACGTGGTGACAGCCTCGCCCATTGTTTACAAACCGGGGGAACGGGGTTCGACTCCCCACAACCCAACCAACTTTTAACATCCTAAGGAGCGACATTTATGTCTTATCAGGAAATGTTCGTGGCCGCATCCTTTGGAAACATGGACACTGAAATAGAATCTTGTAAATCTACTGTAGGAATTTTCCATACGCCACATATTGGTTTAATTGAATGTGAGGGGACAGATGCCCTAGATCTACTTCAAAGAATGTCAACGAACAACGTAATCGACATCCAGGAATACGAGCAGATTCCAACTATATTAACAAACGAAAATGGGCGCATAATTGACATCCTTTATGTCTTCTCAGTTAATTCTTCCATATATATTATGTGTAGCCCTAACAACGAGAATAAAGTTATAGATTGGTTGGAACGATATACGTTTATGGAGGAAGCAAGTTTTCACAACATATCGACCGATTTTACTTCCTTCCAGCTTCAGGGCCCCAAAGCGTTTGATTTGATCAAGACCGTCTTTCACCTAGAAGACAATATTGAGCATGAAGACGTTATGCAATGTAGATCAGATGGGTTGGACGTGGTGGCAGTACATCTTAAAATCAATCTCCGACCGTTTTTCTTAATCCTTACACCTCCTAAACTTAGCGCCAAAACATGGAACCAATTCACTGATTTGGGTGCTACACCAGTTGGAATGAAAGCATGGGAAGTTGCCAGGGTAGATGCTGGGATACCCCTCATGGCTAAAGAAATCACTGAAAAAACCAATCCCTTGGAAATCGGTGCAATCGGGGCCATAGATTTCGCTAAGGGCTGTTATATAGGGCAAGAGGTCATAGCTCGTCTGGATACATATAATAAAGTTCAAAAAAGGTTAGTTATGCTAGACATTGCCGACGATACAGGGTTAAACGAAAATACCAACTTGGTGATAGATAATAAGAAAATAGGAACGATTACATCAATAACTCCAAGAAAGGCAAATGGACATGTCACAGCTATGGGCTATGTCAAACCTGAGTATGCTAACGCAGGACAGCATATATGTTTTCAGGGGAGCGCTGCAACGGGAATCATCAAGAATGTGCCTATGCTTTTTGCATCAACCTAATGGTTAAATGGCCAAACCGCCATCTACTCCTATGATTTGCCCTGTGATGTAACTTGCGTCATCTGTAGATAAAAACACAACTAATCCAGCTACGTCATCAGGCGAGCCGAACCGATTCATCGGGATTCGGGATTTTACCAGATCTTTCAACTCGTCAGGTAAGTCTTCGACCATATTTGTCATAATATAGCCCGGAGCAACAGCATTAACTGTCACATTTCTAGTCGCAATTTCTCGTGCGATTGTTTTTGTTAGCCCAATTAAACCCGATTTAGACGCGGCGTAATTAGCCTGTCCAGGATTCCCAGACAACCCAATAACCGAAGACATGTTAATAATCCTTCCTCGTCTCTGCCGTATCATATGGGTAAGTGCGGCTTTCGAGCAAATATATGCTCCTTTAAGATTAGTATTAATAACTGAATCCCATTCATCCGTTGTCATTCTTATCAAAAGTTTATCTTTCCTAATACCAGCGTTATTAACAAGGACATCTATACGACCCCATAGCTTAATAACTTCTCCGAACATGGCCAGTACTTGTGCTTCATCTGTAACGTCTGAGCCCAGAGCAATGGCTTCACCACCATTTGCGTTAATAATGTTAACTACCTCTGATGCTTCGCTTTTCCCAGACTTGTAGTTAACTACAACCCTGGCTCCGGCAAGGCCAAGTCTTATCGCAATCGCTTTGCCTATCCCGCGTGATGCGCCAGTTACTAAAGCTACATGTTCGGAAGACAGTTTCATATTTGTGACCCAAATCCCTTTTTCAATATTTCCAATTCATCCTTAATGCCTTTTACCAAATCAAGTTCAACACAACGCTTGGCTGTTTCCATTGCCCCGCCAATTTCTGCAGATTTGGACGCACCATGACCAATGATAACGTTTCCATCCACACCAAATAAAGGCCCACTCATCTGTGTGGAAATATTAGTTAATTTCCACATTTCGTATTTTAAAGCTGACAGCTCTATATCTTTAATTTTGCCATGGAGGTGGGCCTCTAAAAAGACAGACGCTGCGTCTCCCATAGCTTCGGCAAATTTCAAAATTATATTGCCTACAAAACCGTCGCAAACAATAACATCAGCTTTATTGGATAATAGGTCGAATCCTTCAACATTTCCGATAAAGTTTAAATGACTTTGGGCAAATATAGGATAGGCATCCTTTATCTGGCGGTTTCCTTTGCCTTTCTCTGATCCAACACTTAATAAAGCCACCCTAGGGAATCTTATTTCAAAAAATTTACGGGCGAATACACAACCCATAGTAGCAAAGTTAAGCAGCTGAGTTGGTCTAGAATCTATGTTACTTCCTAGGTCCAATATGGATGTATTTGGTGCCATTCCTAAAACTGGGCCGCCTATACAGGGCCGTTCCAAGGAATCTAGCAAACCTAACCCTAAAGTGGCACTTGCCATTGCTGCCCCAGTAGATCCCATGGTCACCATCGCGTTCGCTCTATTTTCTTTAAGCAGCCTAACGCAGGTAGAAACGGAAGCTCGAGGTTGAGCTCTTAGAGCCTTAATAGGGTTTTCACCTTCCGCAATTTTCCCAAATGACGGAATCACGCTGACATTGACTCCTTCCGTGTTCTCTCGACTTAAAACATTTTCAACAAGATCTTCATCACCAACTAAAAGGATGTCAACACCGTGTGCCCGAGCCCCATCCAGACTTCCTATAACAGTTTCATAAGGTCCAAAATCTCCTCCCATAGCATCTATTGCAATTACTATATTTTTACTACCAGTTTCAACCATTTTTAACGTCTTCCTTTGTGATTTTAACTGAAGCTTTCCCCGTGATTATTTCCTCACCAGTATCACTATCAATCAAAGATACTGAACAACTTACTAATTCGTGACATGAGTTAGATTTGATATCCAGGATTTTACCTTCAGTGTGAACCCTATTTCCGAGATAGGCTGGTTTCTTGAATCTTACTCTTAGCTTTCCCGTTTCCAACCAATTAATTCCAAATGCACCTTGAAGCATTTCCGACACGTACGCTAAAATCAACATCCCGTGTGCAACTACAGAACCAAAATGACTGTTAGCCGCAAATTCTTCGTCAATGTGAATAGGATTGCGGTCTCCAGAAACGTCCGCATATAGTGCGATATCGGCTTTATCAATAATTTTCTGAATCTTCTTAAGCGGTTTCATTAATTCTAAACCTTAATCGTTCCTAGTTTCCAGGTATCATTACTGTTGTTCTTCCCATCAACACCAGATTATAGGTTTGATCGGACAAACGGTAGTCTATAACGACAAATTGCCAGGGTCCTCTTTTTGATGGTATCGAGGAACTAGCCCAGCCCAGAACATACTGATCAGGCTCGACCAATTTATATGAATTAATTTCTTGACCCGAGTGTATGGTCCCAGAAGGTAAGTCTAGTTTATCCATCAATATGGCCAAAATTTCCGACGTAAGCATTAATGGGGGTATAAGCTTAGCTGCATTCCTGTAGATTGCCTGAGTCGACGTCGCAGAATAATAACGTTCAAGTCGATTTAGGTCTATTGACCATATACCTAAATCTATCGACCTGCCGCAATTAGATAACATATTAACCTCCAAGTATCTTTTTGGGATTATAGAAACCCAATATCGCACAAATCAATAAAATTTGGAGCATCTCCCGAGAAGAGTAATTACCCAATTTCTAGTACAATTTCAGAAATTGGCCTAGAAATGAGTTTGGACATATAGAATCATGATAGAAATCAAAAGTTGGATTAACGATTCTCTGAACCAAGAATCCAGTAGTAGAGTCACACTTACCAACCAACTAACTCCGGGAGAGCTTTTATGGAAGCCGCGTCCAGAGACTGCCCCAATCGGATGGTCATTTTGGCGCATGACACGTATCGAAGACTTTTGGATTCAGAAGTTTATTAGAAACCGCGAGGAACTGTGGCAACAGAATTCCTGGTACAAGCGATTCGGCTTTGAAAGACGAAGTACTGGTTTAGGCCATTCATCCGGGCAAATGGATCAATTCCCTGGGGTAACAATTGACGACTTAATGGATTATTGGAATGACGTACGTATAGCAACCTTGGATTTCCTAACAAACCTGAACCTGAAACTTTTTGATAACATCCCGAGAAGGAAACGCCCGGATATGACAATACGAGCCGTATTCCGGCATTTGATTGCTGAGCTTAATCAGCATTTGACTCATATCTCAAAAATGACTGAACTAATCGTGGAAGCAAAGGCCAATATAAATTCACTAAACAAATTTAATAGGCAGTCCAGCCTCCGTCAATTACCAATTCAGACCCAGTAATATATGAGGATTCATCGGAGGCTAAGAATAGTGCGCCATAGGCAACATCACGGGTTGTCCCAATTCTCTGTAATGGAATCTTAGATAGGGCATCGGACATTGAATTCGAGTTTACGAAAATATCAAACGCCATATCAGTATCTATGGGGCCCGGATGGATTGAATTACATCGGATATTCTCTTTGGCATACTGAACAGCTATGCCTTTCGAAAGCGCTCTCACTGCTCCCTTAGAAGCATTGTAAGACGGGTCAGTATACGTCGAACCCACTAAGCCCATTTGAGATGACATGTTTATGATAGATCCACAGCTCAAATCAATCATGTGCGGAATAACCATACGAATACCAAGCAAACAACCAACTATATTCACATCCATAACGGCGTCCCAAGTTCCAAGATCAAATTCGATCTTTGAATCTGCACCACTAATACCGGCATTGTTCACCAACACATCGACTTTTTTAAATCTCTTCAATGCAGATCCAATCAATCTCCTCCAATCACCCTCACGTCTTACATCTAGGTGGGCATACATGGCATCAGCCCCATTTGCAGTTAACGAATCTACAACAGAACAGCCCAATTCATCATTGATGTCTCCGACAATAACGGTGGCGCCTTCCGAACAAAACACCTCCGCAATTGCAGCCCCGATTCCCGAAGCTCCGCCCGTCACTATTGCAACTTTGCCCGCAAGTCTCATTACTGTGCCACCCAACCTCCGTCAACCAGCAATTCTATCCCAGTTACATATGACGATTCATCAGAGGCCAAGTACAAAACAGCCCAAGCTACCTCCTCTGGCCGCCCAATTCTTCCCATTGGAATTTTATCAATTAGGCTAGTTAGGAATTCATTATCCGAACGAGCTGTTTCTGTCATAGGAGTGTCAACTGGGCCTGGGTGAACAGAATTACACCGCACATTAGAGGATGCGTATCTGACAGCTACATTTTTAGTTAATATCCTGACCGCTCCCTTTGAGGCCTGATATGCAGGATTACTACCATTAGAACCAACAAAACCCAATTGAGAGGAAATATTAATAATGGATCCTGTTTTAGCTGAAGTCATGCTCGGTAAAACATATTTACATCCTAAAAATACTCCCGTCACATTAACGTCCATAATGTGATTCCATTCATCTAACGACAGGTTCTCAATATGACCGTCGGACGTTAACCCAGCGTTGTTAACTAAAATGTCAATCTTGCCATATTCCCTTATCGCGTATGAAACTACATTGCCCCAGTCTTTCTCTTTTCTTACATCAAGTTCCAGGAATGTACATTTCCCACCGTTCCTTTCAATTTCTGACGCCGTTGTTAACGACTCCTCTTTTAAGATATCCCCTATGATTACATTACATCCTTCAGCAGCAAATAATTTTGCTTCAGCCGCTCCCATACCACGGGCCCCTCCGGAGATTACGGCTACTTTCCCCTTTAATCGCATTATTGGCCCCCTAAAACAGATTATACTGACAACAGCATAATACAGAACTGGAGAAAAGTGCTCAACCCATCGCATCTGGATATACCTGATTAATTGTTTTGTTTGGAAAGGAGTGTATAATAGACTTAATTCATGGCTCGTTAATTACGTTAATTACTAAGAGCCAAATGTTACATTGAAAAGAGGACATACATTGGTAGAACTGTCAGACAAGGATGTTATTTGCGGAGATTGCGGCTCGACCTTCACTTTTACCGTCGGAGAACAAGAGTTTTTCGCCACTAGAGGATTTACTAACCTACCCAAGCGCTGCTTAAGCTGCCGTTCAAGTCGAAGATCTCAAAGGGGACCATCGGACGGACGTGGGTCGTTTAATACCTCAAGGGAAATGTTCGAAGTAGAGTGTGCCGAATGTGGAACAACTACAACAGTACCGTTTCAACCTCGTGGAATAAAACCAGTATATTGTCAGCCCTGCTTCGCCAAGATTAAATCCAACGAAGCTTAGGTTCGTTCAGGCTGGTATGCTCTAGTCGCTTTGCCTTTGATCAGGGGAAGTCTCCTTAGCCTAGGGGACTACCCAGAAAAAACAGCTAGACGTCCACAGTCTGCATAAGAGTTACGGATGATCGGAATTCTGTGGCCGTTTTGAAAGAATTCAGATAACACTCTAATTTTTACCCTTAGATACTGATAATGTGCAGAGCCTAAATTCGGAGGAATTAAAGAGCTTTGGTTGAAATTCAGTCGATAAAATGGACAAATGATAGATTGTTTCTGTTGGACCAAACTAAACTGCCTTCGCAGGAAATTTATCTAGAGATTGATCAATACTCGAAAGTAGTAACCGCTATAAAGGGAATGCAAGTACGTGGCGCTCCCGCTCTCGGAATAACTGCAGCATATGGGATGGCGTTAGCAGCCCTAAAGTGGCGCCCAAATCAAGGTAGCCTTAAAGATGTGCTAAATCAGGCGGCTTTTGATCTAATCAAAGCACGACCAACTGCGATCAACGTAACCTGGGCAGTCAAAAGAATGCAAGCTATAGCACATAATACCATCGACCATATTGACACCGCGACCGAACTGTTGAATGAGGCAAAACGATTGCACCGCAAAGACATAGAGACAAATAAATTAATAGGCAAACATGGGTCAACTTTAATAGAACACAATTCGTCTATTCTTACACACTGTAATACCGGTGCTCTCGCTACAGCTGGATATGGTACTGCTCTGGGAGTGATAAGAAGTGCTTGGGATCAAAAAAAGAATATACGGGTTTTTCATACCGAAACCAGACCCTTTTTACAAGGCGCAAGATTGACAGCCTGGGAGCTCGCAAAACTCAATATACCAACCACTATGATTATCGATTCTGCTGTAGGCATCCTATTGAAAACGGGAAAGGTGGATTGTGTAATAACAGGAGCAGATAGGATTGCTGCTAATGGAGACACAGCAAATAAAATTGGGACATATACCCTTGCAGCCCTAGCTGCAGAAAACAACATACCTTTTTATATTGCAGCTCCGACTAGCACAATAGACGTCACGATACCATCTGGAAACTTTATCCCAATTGAAGAAAGAGAATCTAAAGAAATTACACATATGGCGGGTATTTTGTTAACCCTCGAGAAAACCCATATTTGGAATCCGTCTTTCGATGTTACTCCTCATTGCCATATATCTGCTATCATCACAGAAACCGGCGTAATTAGACCCCCGTATGACCAAGGGATAGCCCAGGCCATCACTGACTCAAATGCATGATTTGCCAGAGGAGTTTTGGATATGGAAAAAGCTAGGATAGCCATCATTGGGGGAAGCGGTCTATACCAAATGGATGGCCTTCAAGACGTCGATGAGGTCGATTTAACAACTCCTTTTGGAAAACCGAGTGACACAATCACATTGGGAAAGCTCGGCAACGAACGAGTGGCATTTCTCCCACGTCATGGTCGCGGGCATAGGATTCAGCCTTCTGATGTGCCTGTTAGAGCAAACATATTTGCTTTGAAAACCCTTGGTGTAGAAAGAATAATTTCGGTCAGTGCAGTGGGAAGTCTCAGGGAAACTTTCGAGCCGTTAGATTTAGTTATTCCACATCAGCTTATTGATCGCACCTTTATGAGACACACAACCTTCTTCGAAGAGAACGTTGTAGCACACATCGGTTTCGCCCACCCATTCTGTCCCACTCTAAGCCAACTTTTATTCCACGCAGCATCTAAAACGTCTGCAAAAGTACACGCAGGGGCAACCTTGATAGTAATGGAAGGTCCAGCATTTTCAACAAAGGCTGAATCATTTATGTATAAATCCTGGAACGCAGATATTATCGGGATGACAGCGCTTCCAGAAGCTAAACTGGCGAGGGAGGCAGAAATTTGTTACACCACGCTAGCATCGGTAACCGATTACGATTGTTGGAGAGAACAGACTGAAGTGGTAACTGTAGATATGGTGATATCCAACTTATTGAAGAACACTAAAGTGGCAAAAGAAACCTTGAGGAATCTAATATCTACAATACCAGACGGTAGAAATTGTCTGTGCGGAAGCGCACTCAAGGACGCGATAGTAACGCAACCTGCCTACATACCACAATCCTTCAGGGAAAAAATGTTTCCAATAACTGGAAAATACCTTAAATCAATAACTAATTGCCACAAAACATAGGAGATATACCATGCCAAGACAGCACCCAGGTGAACCATACTACCGAGTAGATTCTACCGAAGCAAACACTATGCTTAAAGACAGTAGCACCGAAGCCGTTGTGATAGACGTTCGTCGGGAAGATGAATGGATAACAGGACATGTCAGGGGAGCGATACACATTCCCATAGACGATCTCTTAGACCGACTTGGCGAACTTCCGGACCAGAAGGTACTTTTATTTATCTGTGCTGCCGGTGTTCGTAGCGGGCTCGCATGCGAGTTTGCCGCTTCCGCGGGAATTCCCTCAAACTTACTGTATAACATAGAGGACGGCACTCCTGACTGGATTGCAAATAATTACCCTACCGATATCGGAAACTAGGGAGCGTTCAGATGAGTCTCCTAGTTGTTGGATCTATCGGATACGATACAGTCATAACCCCTGCTAGTTCTGGGAAAGATCTCCTGGGAGGTTCAGCTACTTACTGTTCTATTGCTGCTAGCAATTTTACCCATGTATTCTTGGTGGGTGTGGTAGGTAACGATTTCAAACGGGAACACCTCAATCTGTTCCAGAACAGAGACATAAATATTACAGGGTTAGAAATCGACCCATCAGACAAAACATTTCGCTGGTCCGGTAGGTATTTTGACAAAACCATGAATACGCGGGAAACACTAAGTACAGAGTTAAACGTCTTAACAAATTTTAAACCAAAACTTACAGCAGAACACAAACAAATGGATTTCGTCTTCTTGGGAAACATGACCCCAGATATTCAAGTCGATACTTTGGAACAGCTCTCAATTAAACCGAAGGTAATCGGATTAGATACAATGGATTTTTGGATAGAATCCAGTAAGAGTCAATTGACAAAGGCCATTAATATGGTAGATGTTGTATTCATGAATGAAGAAGAGATACTTCTATATTCAAAAAATGATAACTTAGTGGATTCGGCTAGATCAATCATTAATCTTGGCCCATGGGCAGTTTTCGCCAAAAGAGGAGAAAAAGGATCTATGCTGATTACCAAGAATTCCGTGTTTGCAGCCCCCGTTTTTCCGGTTAAAACTGTTGCAGATACCACTGGTGCTGGAGACTGTTTTGCCGGAGGGGTAATGGGCTATCTGTCGGCCAAGAATACCATATCATTAGATGCCTTAGAAAAGGCGACAATAGTGGGATCAGTTATGGGCTCCTTTGCAGTGGAAACTTTCAGCATTGAAGGTCTGCAAAATGCCAGCCCGGAAAAAGTATCTAATCGTATAAATCACTTATTGGCAACAAGATCCTAAGAGTCTTTAAAAGACTGGTATTTTAGGTGATGCTATCTTTGACTGAAACCATGTGGAGAATTTATGAATAAGCCTCACGACGTCGGGGGGTCGGATAACCTCGAGCCTATCGATCAAAGAGATCATGCGATTTCAGACTGGGAACTACATATAGATGCGATTCGCCAAGTTTTGGGAAATAATGGGATCATAAATACTGACGAACTGCGTAGGACGATTGAGTCTATTCGACCTGATGACTACCGTAACTTATTATATTATGAGCGTTGGTCTATAGCGATACGAACGCTCTTATTGGAAAAAGCGATATTGAGCCAACCTGAAATCGACCTAGCTATTGCCCAAATAGAGGGAATGTTAGATGCTTAATGCTAGCATCTTTAGGGTAGGGGACCGTGTAAGAGTGGTTCAATGTATTTGGGGGTTCGGGCATGTCCGAACCCCCAAATACATTCAGAACCACGTTGGAGAAATACGTCGTGTTCATGGTCTATACCATAATCCAGAATCGGTCGCACACGGAAGGTCTGGCCTGCCCGCAAAAATGCTCTATTCGGTAAGTTTCCAACAATCTTCCATCTGGAAGGATTATAGCGGTCCTGAAATAGACCTTCTATATATGGACGTATTTGAACATTGGCTGGAATTTGCGTGAAATCTGATAGGAAACATATCAGATTAATTACCGGAGTTTTACACTGGAAGGTCAATAAATGAATAAGACTGATCACGAACAACATAGCCCACATGAAGAAGTCCACTCCCAAAAAGAGCCAGGGTATTATTCTAAGCTTACATCAGCTATGGAAATAATCCTCCTTGAAAAAGGAATTATATCACCAGAGCAGTTACAAGCTGCAATAGCAGCTTTGGATAAACGCGATTACAGAGACGGAGCTAAAATTGTCGCGAAAGCATGGACGGATCAACTATTTAAAAAGGCTCTTCTTCACAACGCCATAAATACTGTACGACAACTGGGTTATACTCCAGACGATGATTTAGTACAGTTAGTGGTAGTGGAAAATACCCAGTTCGTTCACAACCTTATAGTATGCACTCTTTGTTCATGTTATCCAAGATGGTTGCTAGGTAGGCCGCCAGACTGGTACAAAAGCCTAAATTATCGTTCCCGAGCCGTAAAAAATCCACGAGGCATTTTAAAGGAATTTGGGCTAACTCTTCCAAACTATGTCGAAATACGCGTGGTAGACAGCACCGCTGACATCCGCTACATGGTCCTGCCAAAAAGACCAAAAGATACTCAAAATTGGTCTGAAAAAGACCTCTCTAAATTAGTTACACGGAATAGCCTTATTGGGATAGCAGAACCGCTCCAATCAACTAACTAAAAGGGAATAGATTAGTACTCTGGAGCAAGTTTGATGGGGATCTTGACCTGAGGATATTTTTTAACTAGGTAAGTCCAGACTGTTTTCCCAATATGATCAGCCTCTGATATTATCGCACCTTCGTCCACATTTAAAATCTTCCCATTCATCAATACAAATTCTCCTTTTACCATGACAGATTCTATGTTACCTGGATGGCCATTATGTATGAATCCAGATACTAGCCTCATCGTAGGAACGAGATTTGGTGTTAAGGTGTTGACCATGAACAAATCCGCTTGTTTTCCAATCTCCAAAGACCCAATTCGGTGATTTAGTCCGATAGCAGACGCAGAATCTATAGTAGCCATCTCCAAATAATCTTCTGGCTGTGGGGCTGATCCATCCGACTTATGAATTCGTTCGGTAAAAAGTCCAACACGCATGACCTCAATCATATCCTGTGTGTTATTATCTGTCCCAAGTCCTATTGAACAACCAGCTTCTGCTAATTCAGAGACTGGTGGTATAACAGCTCGTCTAGCGGCCATTGCAGGTTGATGAGACACGTTTGATTTTGTACTCCCCAGTAAGAAAATTTCCGAATTGTCCAGGAAGCGAGCGTGAGCTCCCAAAAACTTTGGGCCTAGGTAACCATTATCAAAGAGGGATTGAGTAGGTCGGACACCTCTCATTGATATTAGAGCTTCAACTTCCATCTGGCTTTGATTAAGATGAATCGTATAATATGATTCATATCGTTCTGCTAGCCCGAGCATATCCGAAAGCAATTTCGGGGAAGAAGTTTCAACTAATCCAGTCGATCCCATACAACTAATTAGGCTATCTCCGGGCGTATGCCACCTTTCGAAAATGCGTGTAGCTCGCTCCAGACTTATGTCCCGTAGATTGTCTGAATAAGCTAGGACTGGCTCTCCTGGTCGATAGTCCGATGCTACTACACCATCTGCAGTATTCTCGGCAAGGACCCAGCGAGTGCCAAATTTTTCCAACTCATGAGCATATCTAGCTATGCCTGACCCGATTTCTACCACCGTAGTACAGCCGCTCCTGACAGACTCTATGGCTCCTAGTAAAGCCATTATCACAGCCTGTTCATCTGTTATAATTTCCCTGGGATCTTCTGGGAATCTAAAGCTAGTAGGAAAGCCAAAATCCTCAGTAATTCCACGGAAGAGATTCGCTGTCAGGTGTGCATGACAATTTATTAGTCCTGGAAATACACCTCTATTCTTTGCGTCAATAACAATGCAATTCTTGTGCCTCCCCAAAACGTCCGTAGTAGAGCCTATATCAATAATCGTGGAACCCCGTATAACTAATGCCCCATCATATATGATCTCCCTTTTTACGTTACAGGTAACGATGGTTGCGTTAGCTATAACTTTTACATCGTTCTTTTCTTCGGTCATAGGTCATTCCTTTCCTGAAACTTCATGACATTCTTGTGTGATGATCTCTAACAAGGCTGGCTGACCATTAGCAATAACTCTTTCTGCCCGTTTAATTGCTGGACCTATATCATTTGGATTGATTATTTTTTCATTATAACCACCCAACGCTTCTGCTACTTTAGAGTAATCGCCACTAAGAAATTTGGTCCCATAAATTCGATTCGCTGTAGGAAAACGATCATCAGGATAAATTCCCATCCGAGAGTTGTTCAATACAATAGTAAGGATGGGTATGCGTTCCCGAACTGCTGTCTCAAAATCCATGCCAACCATGCCAAAAGCGTAGTCTCCCATCACGGCAACCGCTAGTCTATCAGGCTTTGCTAACTTAGAACCCATTGCTAATCCCATGGAATAGCCCAGCTGGGTAGATTTACCCCACCCAATGAATCCCCTTGGAATCAGGGATTCATAAAAAGGGGTCATATGATCTCTACTGCTTCCTGCGTCAGGGATAACAATAGATTTATTCCTATCCAAAGTTTTCATTAATTCGTTGATGAACCTATACGGGTTAATAGGGATATCCTCAGAATTTAGCAGTGGCAACCATCGTTTCATCCATCGTTTTTTCACATCGCGAATTTCAGAAACAACTACACTCGATTGATTGGAAGGTCCATATAACTTCAATTCATCAATAATTTGACGGAGGACAAGCTTAGCATCGCCTATGAGAGCTTGATCAACAGTATAGTCTTTCCCTACGTCATTAACATCGTTGGTACAGTGAATCAATATTTTTCCTTGAGGAATATCCAATCCAAACGATGTTTTAGTGAAGCTACATCCCGCTCCTAAGATTACATCAGATTTTTTTAAAAAGTGTCTAACCATCCCTGTAGTCGTATTTCCGCCTGATCCTAGAGATAATGGATGGTTTTCTGGGAAGGCACTCTTTCCTCCCAGTGTTGTCATTACTGGAGCATTAAGAAGTTCAGATAATTCTAATAATTCATTCCAGGCCTCTGCGTAATGAATACCAGTCCCGGCATGAATAATCGGACAGCTAGCTGACCATAATGTCTTAGCGACCTTTCGTACGTCTTGAACATCAGCTGAAGACAGATAACGACTGATTCCGGTAAATTCCGAAACCAATTTGTCGTCGACTTCCTCATCCAAGAGGTCAGACGGTATTTCTAGGAGGACCGGACCAGGTCGACCGTTCACCAACTGATGGAAAGCCTGACGCATGAGTTCGGGTATACGCTCTGGAAGGTTTATTTGCCGGGACCACTTGGTCACACTACTATAAGAATTTGAAGGCGTAAAAGTTGGATGTACACCGAGACGATTCCGGTCAGCTGAAGCTGGTAATAATAATATAGGGGTTGAATCTGCGTATGCTTGAGCCACCCCAGCGAAGGCATTTTCAGCTCCAGGACCTGCCTGCATGGTAAAAACGCCATGTCGTCGACCACTGGACACCCTCGCATACCCATCGATAAGATTTACGCCAACTCGTTCTTGACGAAAAATTAACGGTCGGATCGATTCCAAAGCCACAGCCTCTTCCAGAGTATTATATGGGATTAAACCTATAAATTCGACTCCCTGTGTCTTTAATATCCTAGCGATAGCATCTCTACCCTTCATTAATAACCCCCAAATATTTATACTGATTCTAATCCTAGAGAGATAAACCAGGACTGTCCAGCGTGGACTATAGAGGGAATATAATATAATCTATCGTGCGTGGCCAAATAATCTATCGTGGAGGCTTATGTGGGCATAAACTTTGGGACCGACGGTTGGCGCGGGCTGATAGCAGATGAATTCACGTTTGAAAATGTAAGTCGGTGCACTCAAGGTTTGGCAGATTATCTCATTGCTACACAAAACACAAAAGGAGAAATTTTAGTCGGATACGATACAAGATTTCTCTCAGAACATTTCGCTCAAACTGTTTCTAAAGTACTAGCCGGTAACGGTATTACTGTAAAACTCGCCAATCAACCTGCACCTACCCCGGTGATAAGTTTCAACACTATGAAAAGGAACGCAATTGGAGCCGTGATAATCACAGCCAGTCACAATCCTTTCAATTGGAATGGCCTGAAAATCAAAATGCATTACGGAGGTAGCCCTCCTGAAGGGACGATATCCATCTTGGAGAAATACATATCCAACATTGCTCTTGTGAAGACTGCCCCGTTATCGTCAAGTTTGATTAAATCATTCGACCCACAACCTCCCTACCTTAACCATATAGGCGAATTCCTTAATTTAAGCCCCATTAGAAATTCTCAGTTGAATATTATATGTGACTCTATGTTCGGAGCCGGTTCAGGATACCTTCCATCAATTGTTAACGGAGAAAGAGCATCCGTTTCAGAAATCAGAAATTCAATAAACCCCATCTTCCCTGGTATGCTCCAGCCAGAACCTATTCTTGCCAATCTAGGACAACTAAGAAAACTCGTCATCAAACAAAATGCGGACGTGGGAATCGCTTATGATGGAGATGCCGATCGATTAGGGATCGTAGACGAAAAGGGAAATTACATAAATGCTTCACACGTTTATTCACTTCTTGCCTTATATCTCTTAGAAGTTAGAAATATGAAAGGTCCAATTATTAAATCTATCACATCATCTGATATGTTATTGAGGCTAGCTGAGTTATACCATGTACCAATCCATGAGACTAAGATTGGTTTCAAGAACATAGGACCAGTTATGTTAGAAAGAGATGCACTAATAGGCGGAGAAGAGAGTGGTGGTTACGGATATAGAGGCCACATACCAGAACGCGATGGAATTCTTAGCAGTCTTCTTTTCCTAGATTTAATGGTAAAACTAGGAAAATCACCAAGTCAACTTATCACCTACTTACACAACAAGGTAGGAGAACATTACTATAAGAGACAGGATATCCAGATAGATTCTGAAGCAAAATTGAATTTAGCGAAGGATCTAATTTCCAACAGTAATATTGTTACCGTCGGAAAATTCAAGGTATTGTCATCTAATAATACAGACGGCCTCAAGCTCAAGTTTAAAGAAGGGTGGTTAGCCATTAGACTTTCGGGTACAGAGCCACTCCTTCGCATATATGCTGAATCCAATTCACTATCTACTACTAAATATCTTGTACAAAATATGAGCAACTTAGTTGACATAAAGCCTGGAGGATAGTTTTGTCGGTATTAGATTACAAAATCACATATAAAAGTCTTGATCCCAGCAATTTAGGCCAGAGATTGCAATCCTTTCCTGAACAGTGTGTAAACGCATGGAAACATTCAACTCAATTATTTGAATTGCCTTCAAATTACAAAGACATAGACGACATTGTAATACTGGGAATGGGTGGATCGGCAATAGGTGGAGAGCTTCTTGTAGATCTTGCTACAGTCGAAAAAACACCTCCAATACGCGTACACTCTAATTACGGACTTCCTAATCATGTTTCAAAGAATACTCTCGTCATAGCGTCAAGTAATTCTGGACGAACAGCTGAGACATTATCTGGATTTAAAGAGGCAATTAATATCGGAGCGAAAGTAATAGCCATTACCGCTGGAACCGATATGGCTGAGCAAGCAGAAAGGGCAGGAAACCCAGTATTAAGAGTGAACTACCATGGGGAGCCTAGAACCGCTCTGGGTTACAGTTTCCTGGCACCACTTGGGATAATGGTACAGTTAAATCTCATCCGTGACATGTCATCAGAAATCGACGAATCAGTAAAAGAACTTTCCAACCTAGTCAAGAAAAAGATTGGGATGGATGTCTTGCGAGAAAACAATCAGTCAAAACAACTCGCTCATTTTTTCCGTTCAAGGCTCCCAGTGGTTTACGGCGGGGGCATTTATACGGGCGTGAGTCACCGTTGGAAAACACAATTAAACGAAAATTCTAAAGTATGGGCTCAATGGGAAGTACTTCCAGAAGCTAACCATAATGCAGTTGTTGGATACCTTATGCCACAAACAGTTAAAGAACTGGTATTTGTAGTGCTCCTTAAACCACACAATCTATCAACAGAAATGTCCGCAAGGTACGAAGTCACATGTGAACTGATGGAAAATCAGGGAGTTGATAATCAAACAATAGAAGGATACGGGGAGTCCTTCCTCAGCCAAATTCTGACCGTAAGTCTTATAGGCGATTATGCAAGTTACTATCTAGCACTTCTTCAAGGTATAGATCCATCACCTATACCTCCAATCGATTTTATTAAAGACAGACTCTCACGTAGGCTGTAACTAATGCGCTACCGTTTAGTATATTGAGGAGCCCGGCGGGCTCTCTTCAAACCATATTTTTTTCGTTCTTTTATTCTAGCGTCTCTTGTTAGAAGGCCATTTTTTCGCAATAGAGATCTGTTCCCGTCGTTATACAATAATAATGCCTTAGCAATTCCATACCGTATAGCTTCTGACTGAGAAGATACTCCTCCTCCGATAACCTTAACTACTGTATGGAATTTGCCTAAGTTCTCAGTCAATTCAAATGGATACTTAATGGTTTTTTGCCAAAAAGACCAGTTAAAATATTCTTCCATAGGTTTATCGTTAACAGTTATCACATTTCCCTGTCCTTGGTATAGCCGAACTTTTGCAATAGATGTTTTCCGCTTTCCAGTACCGTAATAGTATTCCTGTTTACGTATGTCTTGAACCAATGATGACCTCTACTCTGTTGTACTTTCTTCTTTCAACTGAGCGGCATGTGGATGACTATCCCCAGAATATATTTTCAGCCTGTTGAGCATTCGTCTGCCCTGTACAGTATCTGGAAGCATTCCTTTTACCGCCAATCTTACGACCTGATCTGGACTCTTGTCTAGCAAGTCTTTCAACCTGATGGATTTCAAGTTCCCGGTGTATCCACTATGTCTATAATAGATTTTTTGCACCAGCTTTCTGCCGGTAACTCTCAATTTGGATGCATTAACAACTACTACATAATCCCCATTAGGAGCATGTGGCGTAAATTCAGGTCGATGTTTGCCTTGGAGTTTCCTGGCTATTTGAGTTGCCATTCGACCCAGAACTTGACCTGTAGCATCCACTAGGCTCCAATGCCGTTCATTATAGATAGGCTTTTCAAAATACGTAGATGACCTTCTCATTAGATTACTCTCACTTTGCTCCAATTTCCTTTGGTGGGAAATCCGAATATTCAACAGACTGCAAACAGAGGCCTTGCGCCTTCAATGGTACCCACCTTGGCATTCTAATTATACTACCTCTGAGTATTTCATCAACAACCGTTGTAGATTCCAATTCTTTCCCAATTTTTACTAGCAATCCGTTGGTATTCAAGATTTGGTGTTGCAAAAACCCGCTGGCTTGGGCTTCAATGTAGACTAAATTCCCAATCCTTTCTACATCCCACTTTTTTATAGACCTCACCGCAGATCTCCCAACAGGCAATGGGAGTGAAAATTGGGAAACATCGTGTAATCCTATCAAGGCCCTAGAACTTTTCCACATGGCCTCAATATTTAGTTCTGATATGACCCAATCAGATTGTCTTCTTAACAAGGGAGATGGTGTAGATTCATTAAATATAGTGTAAACATAGGTTCGGCTTAGCGCGTCCTTTCTTGAGTGAAAGGACAAGTCTACTGAATATGAACTCTTCACTTTAATATCATTAGGAAGGTAGAAATTTAAGGCTTTGGTCCAAATCTCGGGTGAATATTGAGCACTGGTTAAAAAATCCACTACTTGCCCCTTTGCGTGAACACCAGTATCCGTACGACTAGCCCCCCTTATTCTCACCTGTTCTTTAGTGAATTTGAAAATTGCATTTTCGAGCCTTTCTTGAACACTCGGTGCATTATTTTGAAATTGAAATCCATTGTAATTTGTTCCATCGTATTCGGTAATAAGAGCCAATCTGGACGCTGGTTCAACTTTGATTATATCCACTGTAGAGGTCAAACTAGTTCGATTTGTGCCATAAATGCAGCATCGCCTTGCCTAGGATGCAGTTTAATGACTCGGGTATAACCTCCTTCACGTAATGCATATCGTTCCGCTAAGTCGTCAAATACCTTTTCTACTACCTTTTTATTAGGTACCTTTGATAAAGCTAAGCGTCTATGATGAAGGCTGCCTTTTTTTCCGTAGGTGATTAGTTTCTCTACGAAGGTTCTTGCCGATTTAGCTTTCGCTTCGGTTGTAACTATATGTTCCCTCAGGATCAATTCTGATGCTAAGGACCTTAATAAGGCTAGCCTTAGGTCTTTGGGCCTTCCCAGTTTTCTTCCTGCTACTCTGTGACGCATTAACTATTTATCCATTTATAAATTTATTCATTTCTTTTCTGTTACTACGAAGCAGGTACTGCATCAGAGGGTTCAGTATCATCCTCGGATATGTCAGCTGAAGATTGGCCTTCTCGAGTATATCCAAATTCTTCGAGTTTTTCGTTCAATTCGTTCAGGGATTTTACCCCGAAGTTGCGTATGCCGAATAAATCCTCATTGGACAACTCTAGGATTTCCCCAACTCTTTTTAAATTAGCCCTTTTCAAGGAATTTAATGTTCTAGGTGATAGATTCAGCTTTTCAATTGTAGTTTGGTAAATTTCGGGCGTAACAGAATGATTGAGGCGCGCGTTTTCCTGCCCTTCGTCCCCCGGTTTACCAATGTTGCTAAATAAAAAGAAATGATTTACCAAAATGTCGGATGCGCTTTTAAGGGCTTCTAAAGGAGTTATGCTTCCATCAGTCCAAATTTCAAACACCAGACGTTCGTAGTCTGTGACCTGCCCAATGCGCGTTTTTTCTACGGAGTAGTTAACTTTTAGGACTGGGCTAAACCCGGCATCTAACGGAAGTACTCCTCTGGGCAATCCCTCACCCTGTGACGCGGGCTTATAGCCTTTACCAGGTTCTACATTAAGTTCAACTGATAGCTCTGCTTTATCAGAGTCCAACGTAGCTATGTGTTGTTCTGGGTTAACAATCTCAAAATCGGACGATGTGGCTATGTCTCCCGCACATATGACACCCTCCCCTTTTACCTCAAGTCGCATTTTACCAGGCCGGTTGGTGATAGGTCTAATACTTACCTGAGATATGTTGTGGAGGATCTCCATAACCTCTTCTTTGACATGCGGAATCGTGGAATATTCGTGAAGAACATCATCAATTTTTACCCATGTTATTGCCGCCCCTTCTACAGAGCTCAAAAGGGTGCGTCTCACGGGATTACCCAGGGTTATTCCATATCCTCTCTCTAATGGTTCAACTTCAAACTTTCCGTAGGTATTTGTTGATTCCACAATGTTAACAGCAGGAAAAATCTCTTTTTCCTCGATGATCGGCGATTCTATAGCAAAACTATCAATTTCTAGCATTTTTCCCCACTATTTTTCCCCACTATCTAGAATAAAACTCTACAATTAAACGAGTATCTACTGTTGTTACCAAGTCGGCCTCGTCTGGAAGCCTCCTTACATTAGCCGTGAGCTCTGCGACATCGAGCTCTAACCATTCAGGTATCGGGCGTTTAGGGAGATCTCCAACTAAAGCTTTTACGTAGGTCTTCAGCTTTTTAGATTCCTTCCAAGTTATTTTGTCTCCCTGCTTAACCTTGTATGATGGTATATTCGTGTTTTTATCGCCTATGGTGAAGTGGCCATGAATCACTAGCTGTCTGGCCTGTCTCCTTGAGTCAGCGAATCCAAGTCTATAAATTACGTTATCTAGTCTGGTTTCAAGTTGGTGTATCAGATATCCACCAGTAGATTCAGATTGATTAAACGCCTTATCCATATAATTACTAAATTGACGCTCCATAATTCCGTACATAAAACGCGCTTTCTGTTTCTCTTTGAGCTGAAGGCCATGATCCGAAGAACGCCTACGGCGCATGGATCTTTCACCTGGAGCTGTACGGCGTCTGTCGACGGCGCATTTAGGGGTAAAACACCGGTCCCCTTTCAGGAATAGTTTTTCCCCCACCCTCCGACAGCGTCTACAAGCTGGTCCAGTATATCTTCCCAAGTCGTTCTCTCCTTAAACTCTTCGTCTTTTTGGTGGCCGGCACCCATTGTGCGGAACAGGTGTTAGGTCCCTTATACTAGTAGTCACCATACCCGCTGTCTGAAGAGACCTAATGGCTGCTTCTCTTCCAGCACCGGGACCTCTCACAATCACCTCTACCTGCCGTAATCCTAAATCTAGGGCACGTTTAGCACACTGCTCGGCAGCCCGCTGAGCAGCATATGCTGTGCCTTTCCTAGATCCTTTGAATCCGCTTGTACCAGCTGATGCCCAAACAATGACATCACCTTTTACGTCTGTAAGAGTGATTTGAGTATTATTAAATGTTGCGTTAACAAACGCTTTTCCATTAGGAAACACCTTCTTGTCTCTCTTTCTGCTTCTTTGTCTAGTCATATCGTAATTCCATCTATTTCTTCATACCTGTCTTGCGACCTCTCCCTGCAACTGTCTTTTTCGGACCCTTTCGGGTTCTCGCATTAGTTTTGGTTCTCTGACCCCGAACTGGCAATCCTCTACGATGGCGTAAACCCCTATACGTGCCAATTTCGATCAGTCGTCGAATGGTCATATTGGTTTCTCGCCTTAAATCTCCCTCAACTCTATATTCCTTGTCTATTATTTCCCTGATTCGATCAATTTGGTCTTCGCTGAGTTCCTTAATTCTCGGAGCAGGATCGTCAGCGATACCTGCTTTTTCCATAACTTGGCCCGCAAAATATGGTCCTATGCCATATATCCTTGTTAAGGCAACATTGATCCTTTTGTTATCTGGAACATCTACGCCGACAATTCGTACCAATTAATGCCCCCTTATCCTTGACGCTGAGCGTGCCTCGAGTTTTCGCATATAACTCTTATGGCTCCTTTTCTTTTTATAATGCGGCATTTGCCACATCTCACCTTTACTGACGCTTTTACTTTCATATTTTACTCTTGAATATACGCTAGTGAAATCTGCCCCGAGGCGGCCTTATTTTAATCACATAACCTTTTGCGGCTTAGTATTATACTACGCCGCTATTTAAATCGATAGGTAATACGTCCTTGTGTCAAATCATACGGAGACAGTTCCACAAGAACTCGGTCACCATTAAGAACCCGGATGAAGTGCAATCGTATTTTTCCAGAGACTCGTGCTAGAACTTTGTGTTTATTGGGAAGCTCCACCCTAAACATACCATTAGGTAACGCTTCTGTCACGATACCCTCTACTTCTATGCCTTCTTTCTTTGCCAAATTGCTCCTTTACTTAACACCAGTAGTAATTTCCGGACCGCTTTCAGTAATAATCACAGTATGTTCAAAGTGAGAGGATAGACTGGAATCTGCTGTCACAACAGTCCAGTGGTCATCCAACACACGCGTCTTAGCTCCTCCGATGTTTAGCATCGGTTCTATCGCTATAACCATACCCGGTCGCAAAAGATTACCCATCCCAGGATGTCCATAGTTTGGTATTTGCGGATCTTCGTGCAGAAAACGCCCTACTCCATGTCCTACATATTCCCGAACTACCGCATATCCTTTCGAATTAGCGTACGCTTCAACAGCAGCTCCTATGTCACCCGTCCTATTTCCTGGCATTGCCGCATTTATACCTTCTTGCAAGCTGATCCTGGTAGCTTCTATTAGATCCATTGCATCATTTGATATGTCACCTACAGGCAGAGTAACCGCTGCGTCCCCTATGTACCCATCCAAGGTTGCTCCAACATCCAGTTTAATTAGGTCCCCAGATCGAAGCACTCTTTTCCCAGGAATTCCGTGTACAATTTCGTCATTAATCGAAGCACAAATCGAAGCAGGAAATCCGAAATACCCCTTAAAGGTAGGTGTCGCACCATGTTTCCTTATTTCGCGTTCCGCTATGATATCCAAGTCCTTAGTAGTTAATCCAGGTCGAACCGCCTGCTTAAGGGCCTGGTGCACCGACGCTACTACTTTACCTGCACGTCTGACTGCAATCAATTCTTCATTTGATTTAATTGTGATACCACCACTATAGGTCGATGGTGAATTGGATGCCGTTTTAAGTGATATTTTTGGTCGCATTGTTATAAATTCTACGTCAATTGTTATTTTTTTAAAAGTGGGAATGACAAATATTTTAACGAATTTGAGGTCATTATATCTTTTATCATCTAGATGCTAAACTCCATAACAGCCCTCATTCTAAGGTGAACCTCTTGAATGTCTCCCAAACCATCAATTTCTACAAAACGAGCTTTCTCTCTATAGTAGCCTATTAAAGGCTCCGTTTGTCGCCGAAAAACCTTTAGTCTCGTTTTGATTGTGGCAATGGTATCATCTGGTCTACCCCTACTCAGCATCCGTTCAACCAAATTGGATTCTGATACAACTAGCAATAGGGAAAGATCCGTAGGCGCATTTTTTTCCCGAAGCACGTCATCTAAACTTTCGGCCTGAACAAGATTTCTCGGAAATCCATCTAAGATGAATCCGTTAAGGCAACTAGGATCTAAAACTGCCTCCGTGATCATATTAATAGTTATATGGTCAGGGACCAATAAACCTTTTTCAATAAACCTATTGGCTTCCGTGCCCAGTTCTGTGCCTCTCTCCAAGTGTTCCCTGAAAAGATTTCCAGAAGCTATGTGTTTGAGCCCAGTAAATTCAGAAAGGATTTTTGCTTGCGTTCCCTTTCCAGATCCTGGAGGCCCCAGCAAAATAATCCTAGTATAAGTAATATTCTTCATCTTAGAAAACCTTCGTAGTTCCTCATCTGCAATTGAGCTTCCAACTGACGCAGGGTATCTAGAGCAACTGATACCAAGATTAACAGACTCGTGCTACTCAATTGCAGAGCTTGCAGATTAGTAAAACTAGAGGCTAGAAATGGGATTACAGCTATAAACCCGAGGAAAAGGGCTCCGCCTACTGTCAATCTCAAAATTACCCGGTTCAAATAGTCCTGAGTCGGCCTACCCGGGCGTATGCCGGTGACAAAGCCACCACTCTTTTGTAGATTTTCTGCTAAATTTTGTTGTTGGAATGTGACGATAGTAAAGAAAAAGGTAAAAGCAACTACCAAGATGAATGTCAACAGCCAGTAAAAGAGTGCTCCAGGGCTCAATAGTCGGGCAAAGAATGCCCCCAGGTCTCCGACAAACCCGCCGCTATCAGCAAGGAATGTCGCGATTGTACTAGGAAGAATAACCACAGAAAACGCGAATATGAGGGGGATTACTCCAGCTGAATTAACCCTTATTGGAAGGTAGGATGATCCTGCTTGTCTATAAACCTTTCCAGAGCGAAAAATACTTTTCCCATATTGGACTGGGATACGCCGATGTGCCTCATTGAACACCACTACCAAAGCAATTATCAAGATGGCTATTATAGCGAATAGAAACAACCCTCCACTATTATTGGTACTAAGAAAACCCTGTTGTATCAATCCAGGAAATCCTGCAACTATACCCGAGAAAATTATAAGGGATATCCCGTTTCCAATTCCCCTTTCAGAAATAAGTTCGCCAAGCCAAACCAAAAAGATAGTACCCGCTGTCATAGATAATACAGCGGCAAGCGTAGGCAACACAGAGCCGCCTCCAAGCCCCACACTGTCTAAAACACCGGAGTTCCTTAACAACATCAATTGGCCATAACCTTGGGCCATAGCTATAGGGACGGTGCCCCAATGAACAATCTTATTAATCTGCGCACGGCCCTGTTCACCCTCTTTCGAAAGAGCCTGCAGTCTTGGCACGACGGGAGTAAGTAGTTGCATTACAATTGAAGCCGTAATATAAGGAAAAACCCCAAGCGCTAAAATGCTTAGATTTCTAAGGGCTCCTCCACTAAAAAGATCCAAAAAACCCAATAATTGTATCCGGTCAAATAAACTATCCAATTGAACTTGGTCAACCCCAGGTATCGGCACCTGAGCAACTAGCCGGTAAATAGCCAACAAAATGAAGGTAAATACAATTTTACTGCGTAGGTCTGGAACTTTCAGAGCATCTAGGGCTGCCTGTAACAGCCTGGGACGCCCCTCCGTTTCTTGAGCCATCACTTGGAGATCTCTTCCACTTCACCCCCAGCTTTCTCTATCTTTTTTCTAGCTGTTAGACTAAATTTATGAGCTTTAAAACTCAAAGCCTTTCCAAGGTCCCCTCCACCAAGGATTTTGACCGGATGCTTTGTATTTTTGATCAGCCCAGCTTTAACCAAGACCGACGGTGTGATTGGTTCATTTCCTTCATGCTTTACCAGATCACCAACGTTAACTATTGAGTATTCAATTCTGAATATATTAGTAAAACCCCTTTTTTCAGCTAGACGCTTTATCAAAGGCGTTTGTCCTCCTTCAAATCCTGGCCTCGGCCCTTTTCCGGACCGGGATTTTTGTCCCTTTAGTCCTTTGCCAGAATAGGTACCTCGTCCAGAGCCATTTCCCCGTCCAATCCGTTTCGACTTCCGACGTGCTCCCTTTGTGGGTGTTACTAAATGTTCCATTTTATACTTCGTCCACTCGAATAGTATTAAGACTTGCTGCTATCGACATCGTCAATCTCCTCAACCTCCACCATATGCCGCACTTTATGTATCATTCCTCTGATGGAAGGATTGTCCGGCTGAACTACGGTATGGCGTAATCTCTTAAGTCCCAGAGAATCTACTATCCTACGCTGACCTCGAGGACGTCCAATATAACTCTTGGTCCATGTAATCTTTATAAACCCCATCTCAATTTACTCCGAGCCGTCACGATTTAATGGAACTGGCTTCCCTAACCTCTTTGCAAGTTCCACTTGTGGATCTTTCAATTGAGACAAAGCTTCAATAGTCGCTTGTATCACATTTATTGGATTGCGAGATTTATAAGATTTCGACACAGCATCCTTAATGCCTGCCGCATCCAAAACTGCCCTCATTGCTCCGGAGGCAATTAAACCAGTCCCTGGTGGCGCCGGCTTGATAAGAACCAGCGAAGCACCAAATCTCGCAGAGGTCTTCTGAGGTATGGTCGATCCCTTAAGTGGTATATGAAGCATGTTACGCTTAGCAGCCGAGCTACCTTTCCTAACAGCGTCAGGAATGGCCTTTGCTTTACCCATCCCTGCACCGACGGACCCAGCACCATCACCAACGACCACCATTGCGTTGAATCTTAAAGTTCGCCCACCCTTTACCACTTTCGCTATCCTACGAGTATAAACTACCCGTTCTGACATGGAACCCTGGTTATCACCGTAGCTTTGTCTCTTATCATTATTGTAGACCATTAAAAGAGGAGTCCCTCCTCGCGCGCAGAATCTGCTAGACTTTTTATTCTTCCATGATACTTATATCCGCCTCGGTCAAAAACAACTTTAGAAATACCTTTTTCGCCTGCCCTTTTTGCGATCAAGGACCCAACTAACTTAGATAGACTGGTTTTCTTTTCCCCAACGCCTGCCTCCTTTATTTCTTTATCGAGGCTGGAAGCGGTGGCAAGGGTCTGACTAATACTATCATCGATTATCTGAGCATATATGTTTTTCGAACTTCTAAACACACAAAGTCTTGGGCGATCGTTGGTGCCAACCACTCTGACACGCAATCTTTTGTGCCGTGCTAATCTGTAGATTCTAGTGTTCTTCATAGTTAAGCCTTAGCAGCCGCTTTTCCGGGCTTTAAGCGAATAATTTCAGTTGAATACTTAATGCCCTTCGCTTTATATGCATTTGGTGGTCGGGTTTTTCGTATTCTGGCAGCAGTCTCTCCAACTTTCTGTTTATCTATCCCAGATACGTGAATTATATTGTTTCCCACCACTTCTATGGTCACGCCGTCCAATGGAGATACTTCTACATTATGACTATAGCCTACATTAAGAGTTACGTTAGCCCCTGATTGTTGAGCTCTGTAGCCTACCCCCATAATCTCCAATGTTTTCTTATATCCTTCTGAAACTCCTATCACAGCATTCCATATCAACGTTCGGGTAAGCCCGTGAAGAGACCTATGAAATTTTCGCTCTGTTAATCTCTCTACTAAGACTTTATCTTGCTCAAGATTAACCTTAATTTCAGGATGTAATCGCTCTTCCATTTTCCCCTTTGGTCCGCTCACGGTGATCTTGCAATAATCAAGTTCAACCGTTACACCCTTTGGGATTAGTATCGGTTTCCTACCTATACGAGATAGCGTTTTCTTAGGAGAGTTTAGTAATATTTTACCAGACATAGCCGACCAGTTCCCCTCCTATCCCTTTTCTCCACGCTTGCCCCCCGGTCATCATTCCAAGGGATGTCGATATCAAGGCGGTCCCAATACCCCCATAAACTCTGGGAATTTCCCCTTTCCCTACGTATACACGAAGACCGGGTTTGCTAACCCTCTTTAATCCACTAATTGCAGATTCCTTGTCTTTCCTATATAAGAGATGAATTTTCAATTGAGATTGAGGTTTGCTAGCACTTACCTCATAACTTTCTATATATCCCTCGCGTTTCAATATATTAGCTAGAGAGACCAGCACCTTTGTACTAGGCATAACCACTGTCATGTGCCTAATAATTAGCGCATTCCTAATTCTAGTAAGCAGATCGGATATTGGATCGTTTGTTGTAGGCAATTTATTTTTCCCTTTACCAGCTGGCCTTGCGAACGCCAGGCAACTCACCCCGTAAGGCCATTTGCCTGAAACATAGACGACATAAGCCGAAGTACCGAATATACGCTCTCGGCCTCCCGCAACTGTTACATCTATTATAACTTTGTACGTGGAATTTCGGTGTACGTTTCCACTTTTCTATTTTAGACTTCTTTGCCAATTTACCCCTTTTATCAGACAGCCCTTACAAAGGGCATTCCTATCAATTCTAAAAATTTTGCGGCTTCGCCATCCGTGTCAGCAGAAGTCGCTATTGTCACTTGAAACCCTCGTATCTTATCAATACTATTATAGTCTATCTCCGGAAAAATAACCTGTTCTTTTATTCCCAATGAATAATTACCTCTTCCGTCAAAACTTGAACGAGAAACCCCTCTGAAGTCCCTTATACGGGGAAGTGCTGTATGCAAGAGCCTCTCTAGAAAATATCCCATTTTATCACCGCGCAACGTAACGGTTACTCCTATGGGCTGTCCTTCCCTTAACTTAAAACTGGCTATAGCCTTTTTAGCTTTTGTAATTACAGGTTTTTGCCCGGACAGCGTTGTTAGATCACTGACCGCACCATCTATAGCTTTGGGGTTATCTTTGCCTTCTCCAACGCTCATATTCAAGACTATTTTATTTATTTTCGGGACTTGCATTACGTTGCCATAACTAAATTCTTTCATCATAGCTGGTACAACATATCCTTTTATATGGTCAAAGATATCAGGTCTTGATCTGGAAGAATTTGTTTCGAGATTTTCAGTCTCAACGACAGCTTTCTCATTGATCTTCTGCTCAACTTTAACAGCCGATCGTTTGACAGTAGCTTTTTTTGTCGATGCTTTCTTTTTGGGGATAACCATACTAGCTAATAGTCTCCTTAGTTCTTCGACTTATGCGCGTTTTCGTTCCGTCCTGCAATTTTAAAACCCCTACCTTAGTTGGTCGATTATCGATAGGATTGATCAAAACCACATTCGATATCCTGATTGGAGCCTCCTGAGTTATACGGCCTCCTTGGCGCTGGGGAGGAGCTGGTTTTACATGCCTCACGATAATGTTTATTCCTTCAACAACAACTGCACCTTTCTTGGTATCAACCCTAGTTACAGTCCCCTGTTTGTTTTTATCTTTTCCAGTTATAACCTTTACAACATCACCTTTACGTATTTTCATCACACAACCTCGGCTGCAAGAGAGACAATTTTCATAAATCCTTTCTCTCTAAGTTCCCTAGCGACAGGACCAAATATTCTCGTACCTTTTGGATTGTCTAATTTGTCCGTTAAAATTACCGCTGCGTTATCGTCAAAACGTATATGGGTCCCGTCAGCTCGCTTATGTCCTTTTGAAGTTCTCACTATAACTGCCTTGACGACAGTTCCCTTAGGCACAGGCGATGACGGTATGGCTTCCTTAACCGTGGCAACAATAACATCCCCTACATAAGCATATTTTTTCCTACCAGACCCTGGAATGTTAATACACATGATTACGCGAGCCCCGCTATTGTCAGCGATAACTAGTCGAGTGTAACTTTGGATCATTTCGAGCCCTGGCCTAGCTCAATATCTGTCGAATCATTTGTTAGAGGTTTGTCCAATGTCTTTTCATTCCCTGGCTCGGCCTGTTTATTGGACTTGGGTTCCTTTCTTGCCTTACTTTTGGGTTCCGTTTTTACCTTTGCCTTAGCCTTGGGTTCCGGTTTGGTCTCAGTTTTTGACTGAGGTTCTATTTTAACCTTGGGTTCTGCTTTCGTCTTAATCGCAGTCTTACCATCAAACTCGTCACCGTCATGGGATGGTGTTTCAATTTCAACGGTGAGCCCCGAGAGCGGTTCAGCCTCAACATTCGTTGGATCACTGACAGTTTCTGACGACGGCGATTCATCAATATCTATAGGTTTCAATTCTACTACTTCTTTCCGAGCTAATATTTCCAAAACTCTCCATCTTTTTTGCTTCGATATAGGTCTGACTTCCTCAATCTTAACCGTATCTCCTATGCGACAAGAATTTTGATTATCATGTGCATAAAACTTGGTGGTCTTGCGAACTTTCTTTTTATATATTGGGTGAGTCAGTTTCCACTGGTACGACACTACCGCGGTGTTTTCCATTTTTGTAGAAATAACCTTTCCAATTCGAATTTTCCTAAGTTCTTTACTCATAATCTACTCTTGATCCGCCTGTCTCTCTGTAATAACAGTGTTAATCCTAGCCAGTTTCCGCCTAGCAATTTTAAATTGTGAGGTATTAGTTAATTGACGTGTAGCTTGTTGAAATCTAAGGTTCATTTTTTCTTTATGTGTCCTTTCCCGCTCTACTTGAAGTTCTTCGTCGGTGAAGTTTCTGATTTCATCTATTTTCATATTGCATTCCTTAATCTAGCCCTAATAGTGTGGCGAGATTGTCCCGAGAAACCATCTTGGTTGGTATCGGCATCTTATGTGAGGCTAGCCTCAGTGCTTCTGATATGGACACCTTGTCGGCTCCAGACACCTCATACATAATCTTCCCAGGCTTAACTACACAAACCCAATGGCTAACTGCAGCTTTCCCCCCTCCCATACGAACCTCAGCTGGTTTCTTGGTGACCGACTTATCCGGGAAAAGTCTCACCCATACCTTACCGCCTCGTTTTAAATACCGATTAATCGCGATCCTACCAGATTCGATTTGTCGCGCTGTAATCCATCCAGCCGCAAGAGCCTTCAATCCGAAGTCTCCAAATTGAACTTGATTGCCACCAGTTGCCTTTCCTTTACGGCGGCCTCGCATAACTTTTCGATATTTCATTCGCTTAGGCTGAAGCATCAGTATCCTTTACCTTAGCCCCGAGTTTATCCGATCCGGATGCGTCGGCGTCAGACGTTGCCTGACCTTCTAATTCACCAGAAGTATCAATTTTGATCTTGAGATCCAAAGCATCATTATTAGGTTCCAAGTCTACAACAATCTCTTTTTGCTCATCTTTGACTTGTTCATCTTCATCTGGCCTTACGGTTACTTGAATAGTCTCAATTTCATCAAGAGCCTCTATGGTTGGTTCCGGTTCTAAAGTCCCTTTGAAAATCCATACCTTAACCCCAATTCTACCCATCTGCGTAGCTGCCTCGGCAAAATCGTAGTCAATATCAGCGTTTAAGAAATGCAGGGGCACTCTTCCTTCCATTATTTTCTCGGTTCGTGCGATTTCAGCCCCATTTATACGCCCCTTTACAACAATCTTGATACCCAGAGCTCCAGCTTGCATCGTTCTCTGTATACCTTGCCGAAGTGCTCTTCGAAACGCCACTCGCCTTTCTATCTGGTCGGCAATATTCCGTGCTACCAGAAACGCATTCATTTCTGGCTGGGCAACTTCTAGAATATTTAATTGCATGCGCTTGCCAGATTTTTTCTCGAGTCGTCCACGAAGTTTCTTTACTCTTTCTCCATCTCGACCTATCAAAATACCAGGTCGTGCGGAATGTATATTTACGGAAATATCCTGCATTTTCCGTTCAATTTCTATTTTGGCAATACCAGCGTCCGAAAACGTCTTATACTCATCCCTGATAGTATTTCGGATGGTCAAATCGCCTAGAACCAGTTCTCTATATTGGCTAGCTTTAGGGACAAACCATCGGGTATCCCAATCTCGGGTAATTCCTAATCTAAATCCGACTGGATGCGTCTTGTGTCCCAATTAAGCTACCTCCTCATCGACTACAACAATTATATGAGATGACCTTCTATGCATCTTTCCTACCCGGCCCCTTGCATGAGGTTTAAAGCGTTTTAGCGAAGTAGCCGGATCTGCGCTGATACGTACGATCTTGAGGACATCCTTATCCATTAATAAGTTATTTTCTGCGTTCGCTACGGCTGATTTAAGGGTTTTAAGTAGCGGTATGGACCATGGAGATGGTGCCAATTCAAGAAGATTGATTGCCTTAGTAACTTTCATACCTTTAACCATGTTCATCAAAGGCCGCAACCTCTTATGAGACGCCCCTACTTTCTTTGATATTGCTTGAGCTGCTACCATAATTATCCTATTGTCGATGCCCTTTCTGTTCTTCCTCCATATCCCCTGAAAGTTCGCGTAGGAGCAAACTCCCCAAGCTTGTGACCAACCATATTCTCGGTAATATACACCGGCAAATGGCGCCTCCCATCGTGCACCGCGATGGTCAAACCTAGCATTGAAGGCAATATGGTAGATGCTCTTGACCAGGTTTTTATAACAACCTTGGCATTAGCGCCTTGGGCTGCCAATACCTTCTTCTCCAGTTTTGGGTCTACATATGGCCCTTTTTTTACGGATCTAGACATAGTCTATCTTCTCCCCTTGCCTCTGGGCCTAACGATAAGAGTTGTAGGCTTGCGTTTCCGTCGGGTTTTGAAGCCCAGCGCGGGTTTTCCCCAAGGAGTCTTGGGGTGTTTTAGACCTATCCCGGCCTTACCTTCTCCGCCCCCATGCGGATGGTCGTTGGGATTCATCGCCGACCCTCTGACCGTCGGACGCCGGCCTCTATGCCTAGACTTCCCAGCCTTACCCCATATGATGTTCTTGTGGTCTACATTGCCTAGTTGACCTATAGTAGCCCTACAATTATGTGGAACCCGCCTGATCTCTCCGGAAGGCAGCCTAATCAATACATAGACATTCTCGGCGGACAATACCTGCGCGCCTACACCAGCACTCCGAACTATTTTTCCGCCATGTCCCGGTACTAATTCCAAGTTATGGACAACGGTTCCAGTCGGTATATGACTAAGTGGCAAACAATTTCCAATCTGGATGTCGGCATTTAGCCCTGATTCAATCTTTGTTCCAATTCGAAGCCCGACTGGTGCCAAAATATATCTTTTTTCTCCATCAGCGTAGTTGATTAAAGCAATCCTGGCTGTTCTGTTTGGATCGTATTCAATGGATGCCACGCTACCTGGCACACCGTCCTTGGTTCGCTTAAAATCTATAAGACGGTAGTGACGCTTACTTCCACCGCCACGATGCCGAACGGTGATTTTATTTTGAGCGTTTCGGCCAGCATGTTTTTTAAGAGGACGCAGAAGAGATTTCTCTGGTTTCCTAGTCGTTAAATCGTCAAACACTGGCAAAGCAGCATTCCTACGCCCTGGCGTCGTTGGCCTTGGTATAAAAAGCGCCACCCTACAAGCCCTCGACTATTTGGATTCTATCACCAGCTTTCAGCGTAACGATTGCCTTCTTAATATCTGGAGTGCGAGTCATTCGTGGCCCCAATCTTTTCTCCTTACCTCGATTCCAACAAATATTCACATGTACGACGGATACATCAAAAGTCTTTTCGACTGCTTCTTTGATGCGATTCTTGTTCGAAGAAAAAGCTACCTGGAATAAATACTTATTGCTTTCTTGTAGCATAGTACCCTTTTCAGTTATGAGAGGTTTGATAAGGATGTCATGTAGTTCCATAGTTAACTAGCGCTCCTAGGGGCGCGGGGTTCACGCTTAGTCTTAGGGTCTATTTTAGCCTTAGGTTCTACTTTAGCCTTGGCTTTAGGTTCTACCTTAGGTTTAGTCTTAGGCTCTACCTTAGCTTTGGCCTTAGGTTCTACCTTAGTCGTAGCCTTAGGTTCTACCTTAGTCGTAGCCTTAGATTCTACCTTAGTTTTAGCTTTAGATGTTACCTTAGCTTTAGCTTTAAGCCCTGCGTTCTGTTTCGGTTTTGTTGTAGATACAGCACTCACTTCTAGTTCTTCTTTAGACCCCCAAAATTGTTCGGCTTTTCCAAGTGCCTTCAGTGTAATGACAAGATTACTCCGTTTAAGAAGTTCTCCAGCATTTAACAGGTTTATAGGCAAAGTCCAAATCTTTGGGACATTTCGCGCTGAGTTGATAAGTGTCGAGTCAGGAACTTCCGTAACTATCAAAGTCGATCCCTTAATATCCAGGGCTTCAAGAATACGAACTAGATTCTTGGTTTTGCCATCTACTCCTTGAATGTCCTCTAGAACTATCAGTCTATTTTCACGGACTTTTTGGGAAAGAGTACAGAGGAATGCCTTTAAACGCATCCTTTTCGGCATATCTTTTCGGTGACTCCTGGGCTTAGGACCAAATGTAATTCCACCATGCCTCCAAATCGGAGATCGATTGCTGCCAGCTCGTGCTCGTCCGGTATGTTTTTGCGCCCACGGCTTGGCTCCACCACCAGCCACCTCTGCCCTAGTCTTAGTACTATGGGTTCCCTGCATCTTATTAAGCTGATACATTACCATAGCCTGGTGTACTAAAGACGGATTAAACGGGACGTCCATCAAAGCATCGCTTACCTTGACCTGCCCTACGATTACGCCATCGGTATTTCTCAATTCAAGCTGCATTATTTAAACCACCACTTTCGCTTGAATTCTTTTGCAAATCATCACTAACCCAGTCGGCGCCCCAGGTATTGCGCCCTTAATAAACATCAAGTTTCTATCCTCATCTACACTAATTACCTCTAAATTCTTAACAGTCACCCTTCGATTGCCCATATGTCCCGCCATTTTCTTGCCTTTAAACACGCGCCCCGGAGTTGTACCCATCCCGATTGATCCTGGGGCTCTTAATCGGTCTGACTGCCCGTGCGTGCGTTGCTGCCCTCCGAATCCGTGTCGTTTAACGACACCCTGAAACCCCCTTCCTTTGGACGTTCCAATTACGTCTACTTTTTCGCCTGGGGAAAACAACTGAACATCAAAGTGTTGTCCAATTTCTATGCCTTCCAAACTGCCAGCAGGCACTTCTCTTTTATAACGGAACCCAGTCACTTTATTCGATTTCTTTTTCTCGGCGGTTTTCTTTTTAGGGGACTTTGAAGTCTCGGTAAATCCGAGTTGAACGGCTTCGTATCCGTCTTTTTCCTTAGTCCGAATTTGAGTTACGGTACAAGGCCCTACCCTTAATACAGTTATAGGAACTACTATCCCAGTTTCCATTATAAACTGGCTCATTCCAATTTTGTTTCCCATCATAGTGTGAATCATTAAAATAATTGGATATCTATACTTTGATAGAAATATCCACTCCGGCTGGTAAATTTAATCTAGTTAAGCTGTCAACCGTCTTGGGCGTAGGTTCCAAAATATCGATCAATCTCTTATGCGTTCTAATTTCGAAATGCTCACGAGAATCCTTATCAACATGTGGGGACCTGATAACGCAAAATCTTCGTATGTGAGTGGGCAAAGGAATAGGCCCTGCGACATTGGCTCCAGTTTGCTCAGCAGTCTCTACAATTTGAGTAGCTGAGAGATCTAAAGACTTGTGATCAAAAGCCTTCAATACAATTCTTATCTTTTGTGCTGCTTTGGTTATCATATTATTTACTGCTTTTTACTACTTCGTTTAAGATGTGTTGCGGAACCGGCTCGTAATACTTAAATTCCATACTGTGATTTGCTCTGCCTTGGCTCATAGATCTCAAGTTGGTCGCATATCCAAATACTTCGGACAGCGGAACCATCGCCCTAATTTGTTGAATATCGTCGTCGCCTTCTATGCTTTTTACCTGCCCTCTTCTCGCATTAATATCGCCCAACAACGTACCAAGGTACTCTCCTGGAGTTACTACTTCGATTTCCATTATAGGCTCTAACACGATAGGGGAGGCTTTCTTAACCGCATCTCTCAACGCTATAGACCCAGCTGCCTTAAAGGCCATCTCGGAAGAGTCTACAGGATGATAGCTACCATCTACAAGCTTGACTTTTATATCAACTAACTGGAATCCTAAATTTGGCCCATTATTTAAGGCATGAATGACGCCTTGTTTTACAGCAGGAATATATTCCTTCGGAATCTTTCCACCCTGAATATTATTTTCAAATACAAATCCGCCTCCGCGTTCCAGAGGGGAAATTTCAATCGAAACATCTCCAAATTGCCCACGACCTCCAGATTGCCTGATGAACCTGCCTTGAGCTTTTGCTTCTTTTGTAATGGCTTCACGATAAGACACTTTGGGCTTTCCAACGTTAGCCAGAACTCCAAATTCTCTTTTCATACGATCCACAAGAACCTCTAAGTGCAGTTCGCCCATCCCAGATATTATGGTCTGTCCAGTCTCCACTTCATTGCGTATCAGGAATGTTGGATCTTCCTCAGCTAATTTCCTCATAGACCCAAGCAGTTTATCTCTTTCTGCCTGGCTCGTCGGTTCTATTGCTACCGAAATAACTGGCGATGGAAATTTTGGTGGCTCCAAAACTATAGGATGACTCAGATCACAAAGAGTATCGCCAGTGAAGGTATCTTTTAACCCGATTGCCGCCGCTATATGCCCAGCCTTGATCTCCGCTACTTCCTCTCTATGATTGGAATGCATTTGGAGAACACGACCAAGTCTTTCTCTTTTCTTTTTAGTAGAGTTATAGACCGTTGCCCCCGCCTTCACGGTACCTGAGTAAACCCTCAGAAAGACCAAACGACCGACAAATGGATCAGTCATTACTTTCATAGCAAGAGCAGATAAGGGAGCCGATTCGTCGGCTAGTCGGTAACATTTTTCATCAGTGTTAGGATCAATTCCTTCGGTGGGAGGGATTTCATCCGGCGAAGGAAGATAATCCAACACAGCGTCAAGCAACATTGGTATCCCCATAGTCCTTAAGGCGCTTCCACAAAGGGCCGGATATAGCTGCCTAGCGATCGTAGCTTTCCTCAAGGCCTTGATCAGTTCGTTTTTAGCAATCTCTTCACCCTCGAGATACTTATTCATCAAACTTTCTTCTGTCTCAGCTATCTTCTCCACCATTTCATCGCGATATTTTGCGAACTCGCTAGCCATATCCTCCGGTATCGGACCTTCTTCAAACGTCCCATTTTCTCCAAACAAATACGACCTGCTGTGCATAAGGTCCATTACACCACGAAAGTCTGATTCTTGGCCTATTGGGGCTTGGATGGCAACAGGTTCTGCCTTTAACCTCGATCTGACACTCTTCAAGGAACGTTGAAAATCTGCTCCAGTCCTATCCATCTTATTTACAAAAAATATCCTTGGGACCATGTATGTGTTAGCTTGACGCCAGACAGTCTCTGATTGAGGCTGAACTCCAGCAACCGAATCTAGCACCACCACACCGCCATCAAGAACACGTAGGCTACGCTCAACTTCAGCAGTAAAATCCACATGTCCAGGAGTATCAATTATATTGATTTGGTTTTCCTTCCAAAAACAGGTGGTAGCGGCCGCGGTTATGGTTATACCTCTCTCCCTCTCTTGGTCCATCCAATCCATCACCGCCGTACCTGAATCAACTTCCCCTATTTTATAGGTAACCCCAGTCTGAAAAAGAACACGCTCGGTCACCGTGGTTTTCCCGGCATCTATGTGGGCTATAAATCCGATATTACGGACATTTTTCATTACAGGTTGTCTGGACATGAACTGTTCCTAGTTAGAGCCTAATTTCTCGCTTTTTCCTACCATCTGTAATGTACAAAGGCTCGGTTTGCTTCAGCCATTCTGTGCATATCTTCTCGACGTTTAATAGCAGAACCCTCGCCTTTAGCAGCATCCATAAGCTCCATAGCCAATCGCTGTATCATAGTTGTGTTCTTTCGCGCTCGGGCAGACCCAAGCAACCAACGCATAGCCAGAGTCTCACTTCTAGATGCCCTCACTTCTATTGGCACTTGATAGGTGGCACCGCCAACTCTCCTGGGCTTAACCTCTAGCTGTGGCTTGGAATTATCAAGCGCTAGGTTAAATATTTCCATTGGCTCACGTTTTGTTTTTTCCTCTATTACATCAAGCGCCTGATAGACAATCCTCTGGGCAACAGTCCTCTTGCCATTTTTCATTAGCTTGTTGACGAAACGCGTAAGCTCTACGCTTTTATATTTAGGGTCCGGCCTTAAAATTCTTTTTTCTGCAGCTCTTCTTCTTGACACTGTTTAACCTCTATCCAACCCTAGGTTTAGGAGTACCGTATTTACTGCGAGACGCCTTACGATTCGCTACTCCTTCACAGTCCAGGGTACCCCTAATAATATGGTACCTGACCCCAGGAAGGTCTTTAACTCTTCCGCCTCTTATCATAACCACTGAGTGTTCTTGCAAATTATGTCCTTCTCCAGGAATGTAGGCAGTAACCTCGAAGCCATTTGTCAAACGAACGCGGGCAATCTTCCTAAGAGCAGAATTCGGCTTTTTAGGTGTCATAGTTTTAACCATTACACAGACGCCTCTTCTTTGAGGTGCACCCTTGCCCCACGTTGTTTTGTTTTTCAACGCATTATGTATCCAGCGCATAGCCGGAGCGGATGCCTTGGTTTTAGACTTCTTTCGTCCTTTTCTGACTAACTGGTTAATTGTAGGCATAACGAGTCCTCGAAAAATATAAGGAGCGACTAGGGATGCTACCAACATTAGGCATGCCTGTCAACGGTGTTGAGCATAAACTTAATAACAGTTTGATATTAAGTTGTTGAATAGCCAGGAGGAATCTTGTGCGAAATACAGTATTCAGAGGTAAATCGCGCCCAGTTTTAGTCAGAGCAATCTCTCTTAAATCCACAATTGTTGCATATTCTTTTACAAGAAATCGGGTGTAAAGCATGCCCGCAAATTGGACATACCTCTATTTTATTCTCACTATCGTGCATTTGAAAGGACCAGCTCATGCCATAAACACAACTTTTCTTATCACCTAACGGTGTAGTTTTAATTCGATTAAGTCGATTTCTTCGTGACAAGACATAGAACAAAACAATATTTTTTTCAAAAAGCATCGAAAACACGGCTACAGTCAAGCAGTTAACGGTTGCTTGATTGATCGTAGTCGTAGTCTAAGACTATATCTATATCTTTATCCCCACGCCCACTCAAGCAAACCAATACAATGTCATCCGATTTTAGGGTTGCCGCTAAATCCATAGCATAGTAGACCGCGTGAGAGGATTCTAATGCTGGAATTATCCCTTCTGATTCACAAAGCACTTTAAATCCCTTAAGTGCCTGCTGGTCTGTCGCAACTACATATGTAGCCCTTCCTGAATCCTTTAAAAAACTGTGTTCCGGACCAACTCCCGGATAATCCAGTCCAGGCGATATGCTATGTGTCTCGGAAACTTGACCATTACTATCTTGGAGCAAATAAGACAAAGCTCCGTGCAAAATCCCAGGCCGACCTTTAACTAATGTGGCCGCGTTATGGTTGTCATCTGTGCCGCCTGCCTCCACTCCTATGAGCGCCACTTGCTCATCGTCTATGAAGGGATGGAATATGCCAATAGAATTGCTCCCGCCACCTACACATGCGACAACATGATCTGGAAGTCTTCCAATCGAATCTATCATCTGATTGCGGGACTCTTTACCAATCACCGATTGAAAGTCGCGGACTATCTCCGGATAGGGATGTGGCCCAACTGCACTTCCCAGAAGATAGTATGTGGTTTCAACATTTGTGACCCAATCCCTGATAGCTTCGTTAATTGCATCTTTTAATGTCTTACTACCTATGTCAACGGACCTAACCTCGGCGTTCAGTAATTTCATCCTGAATACGTTTAAAGCCTGACGTTCTATATCATCCTTGCCCATATAGACTATGCAATCAAGGTTCATCATAGCGCATGCGGTCGCTGAGGCCACTCCATGCTGTCCTGCTCCTGTCTCTGCTATTATACGCTTCTTACCCATTCGTTTTGCCAACAAAGCCTGGCCCAAAGCGTTATTAATCTTATGAGCCCCGGTGTGAGCCAAGTCTTCTCGTTTTAAGAAAATCTTAGCTCCTCCACATTTTTTTGTCAGATTGGATGCAAAATACAGGGGCGTAGGCCTACCAGTGAAAGTTTCGTTCAAGTGAGCTAACTCAGCCTGAAACGAATCGTCTATCTTCATTTTTTTATAAGCAGACTCAAGCTCATCTAAAGCAGAAACTAGTGTTTCAGGAATATACCTACCACCAAATTTGCCGAACCGCCCGTTTTCATCAGGATAATATGTCGAAGAAGTTTTCACTTCTGCACATCCATCATTTTAGTGGCGTGCGCTATTGATATAAAAGCCCGTATTTTATCAGAATCCTTCTCCCCGTCAGTTTCAACTCCACTAGAAACATCTACTGCCCAGGGAACAGCGATATCCATCGCTCGTGGGAGATTAACATGAGTTAGGCCACCCGCCAATATAAACTTATACCCTCGGCCGGATAGTTCAGAGGCAATACTCCAATTAAAGCTCTTACCTGTACCCCCCCGCACCTTATCTACTTGCCTATCAAGGGCAATTAAATGACCCTTGTTTACATAACCGTCGATCTTGGCGGCAATCGCGTCTATATGTTGTGTAATCGATACTATTCCTGGTATATGGATCACCTTTATCACAGGAACAGATACCTTTGAGCAAAATTCTGTTGATTCACTACCGGAAAGTTGTACTTTGTCCAGATTTAGGAACCTCACGTGCTCATTAACTTCTCCTACGGATTGGTCCGCAAATACTCCTACAATTTCTGGTCTACGCTCACATCCTAATTTAAGATGTTCGATAATCTCCGAAGCAACTCTCATATTTATCCTGCGTTTCCTGTTGGGAACAAATACAAACCCGATGAAGTCTGCTCCACAGCTCGCGGCAGTCAAGGCATCATCAAGCTTTTGCAAACCACAGATTTTAGCCTTAGTATCCATCACACTTCTAGTTTAACCTACCTAAAGCCAATTCTCTTACTTTGCACCCAATATCATCTGCCGTAATTATAGCTTCCCCAACCAGGATAGCGTCAACGCGAGATTGTTTTAGTCGATGCACATCAGCGAGAGTGGTAATACCACTCTCGCTCACAACAATCTTTCCGCTCGGAATCTTGGGGGCAATGCGTTCAGTTATCAAGAGATCTGTCGCAAAGGTGTGTAGATTCCGATTATTTATACCAATTATTTCAGCTCCTGAATCGAGTGCTAGTTCTAATTCTTCTTCGTTATGTACCTCTACTAATACTTGAAGCCACATTCCACCGGCTAATTCCATAAGACCCGTCAGTTGTTTTTGAGATAGCAATGAGACTATAAGCAGCATTGCATCAGCACCTAACGCCCTAGTTTCATAAACCTGATATGGGTCAAATATAAAATCCTTACGCAAAACAGGAGTTCTTTTAGGGATAGTAGTAGTTTTAACCGATTTGAGATGGGATGGATGTCCTAGGAATCGCGAGTCCGTGAGCACAGATATAGCTGCGGCCCCATTATCAACAAAAATCTTACTCAAATGAACTGGATCAAAGTCAGACATCAAAATACCTTTCGATGGAGACGCTTTCTTAACTTCAGCTATCAGCCTGATCCGATCTCCAAGGAGTGCTCCTGAAAAGTTAAGAGGAACCTCCATATCTCTAATTTGATCTTCCATGGTAGCAAGAGGCAAAGCTAATTTCTGAGTTTTCAGTTCAATTTGCTTTGCCTGCATAATTCTTTGAAGTATAGTATCCATTTTACGTTAGAGCTTGGCTCATAGCCACATATTCACGAGCTTTCTCCAATGCAGTCTTATTACGCAGAATTTCGAATGCCAACTTTAAGCCATCCTTCAAGGTATCGACACGCCCACCAACGTAGAGTACTGCAGCCGAATTAAGCGCTACGAAATCGAGAAAAGGACCGCGGTCCCCACTTAATACACGCTTAAACAAATACGCATTATGCGACGCGTCACCCCCACGAATGGCATTTTTAGAAACATATTCTAAATCCATTTCTTCTGGGGAAATAGTGTAATATTTTATCTCTCCGTGTATGAGTTCCCAAATATGGGTTATGCCTCCTAAAGTCATCTCGTCTAAGCCATCTTCACCATGTACAACCATCGAATGAGTTGATCCCATTAATTGAAGAACCTCCGAGACCTTAGCCCCTAAACTTTTGTCTGCAACACCTAATAACTGAAATCTGGCCATAGCAGGGTTAGTCAATGGACCAAGAAGGTTAAACACAGTCCTGATGCCCAATTCACGTCTCACAGGAGCTGCGTGTTTCATAGCAGGATGAAATAATGGAGCAAACATAAATCCAAAATTAACGTCATTGATACACCGTTCAACCGACGATGGAGATAGTTCTATGTTAGACCCAACAGCCTCCAATAAATCAGCACTACCACATTTCCCAGAAGCAGCCCTATTCCCATGTTTTGCAACTTTTAGATCGGCAGCTGCTGCCACAAAAGCTGCCGCTGTAGAAATATTAAAGCTTCCACTACCATCACCCCCTGTCCCCGCAGTGTCCACTGAATCTTCTTGAAGATTTACTCTAAGAGAACGATCCCTCATGGTCAGAGCCATCCCAGCTATCTCGTCGGCGGTTTCCCCTTTTATCCTAAGGGCAGTTAAAAATGACGCTATCAGGGCAGAGGATGCCTGTCCTTCCATTATTTGCCCCATCACATCTGCAGAAGCTTCTCTCTCTAGAGACTCACCCCGAATCAGGGTTTCAATCGCTTCATGTATTTTCACTCCCTACCTCCATTCCTTCACTTGGTCTAAAAAGTTTTGCAACAGGTGATGACCTTCTTCCGACATTATGGACTCAGGGTGAAACTGTATACCTTCAACAGGTTTAGTCTTATGTCTTAGTCCCATTATCAACCCTTTTTCAGTTTGGGCAGAAATCTCGAGTTCGCTTGGTAAATTATCTTTATATACTACAAGAGAGTGATAACGAATGGCTTCAAATGGGGTTTCTAAGTTCTTAAATACTCCCTTACCGTCGTGGTAAATAAGAGATGTCTTACCGTGCATTATTTCTTCTGCAACGTCGACACGAGCTCCGTAGGAGAATCCAATGCATTGATGACCCAAACACACGCCTAAAATTGGTATAAAGCTACCAACATTTGATACAATCTCATTAGAAATACCCGCTTTTAACGGCGTGCATGGTCCAGGGGATATTACTATTCCCTCTGGTTTCATGTCCCATATATCATCTATCGTCAATTTATCATTACGAATAACCTCGACTTTAGCCCCAAGTTCGGAAATAAACTGATACAGGTTGTAAGTAAAGCTATCGTAATTATCTATGAGTAATATCAAAATTGACTCTATAGTTCTCCACTTTCAGCAGCATCTATAGCTCTTAATAGAGCACCAGCTTTGTGAAGAGTTTCTTCATATTCTGCTTGGGGTTCACTATCGGCCACTATTCCTCCTCCAGCTTGTATGTAGGCCCGGCCATCTTTATACACTAATGTTCTAATCGTTAAGGCCGTATCTGTATTACCTGCATAACTAAAATATCCTATTGCTCCGGAATATGGGCCGCGTTGTTCACCTTCGACTTCGGATATTATTTCCATAGCTCTAATTTTTGGAGCTCCTGACAATGTGCCAGCAGGAAAACAAGCTCTCATAGCATCAAATACTGTGTAATCATGCCTAAGCAATCCCTCCACTCTAGAAACCAAGTGCATCACGTGTGAATAACGATCTACGCCCATAAGCCTGGATACGTGCACGGTACCAATCTGACTGACTCGTCCAACATCGTTTCGAGCCAAATCTACCAACATTATGTGCTCAGCGCGTTCCTTTTCGTTGCTCAAAAGCTCTTCCTGGAGGGCTTTATCCTCGGATGGATCTTTTCCCCTGCGCCTCGTACCAGCAATGGGATGTGTAGCTATCTTGCCATCTTCCACTTGAAGCAACATCTCTGGAGAAGCACCAACAATTTGGAATCCGTCTAAATCAAGATAGTACATATAGGGCGAAGGATTCACCGTTCTCAAAGTTCGATATATCTCAAAAGGCGAGGCCGATGTCATTCTGGTTAGTCGCTGCGATGGGACAGCCTGAATTACATCCCCAGCGTAAATATATTTCTTTACTTTTTCCACCATGGACATATATGCACTTTTCGAGAAATTTGAACTGTAATCTCCAGGCAAGCTCTCTTTGACTCTAGTCCTTTTTTCATCCATCTTTAGGATCAAAGGTTGCGATAACCGTTCGACTAATATGTCAATTTTGTCTGTAGCTCTTCTGTAGGACTCTTCGATATTCCCATCAGCTGACACATGACTTACAACTTTTATATTGTGTTGGAGATGATCAAAAATCAGTATCGAATCCATGAACATGAACAGCGACTCTGGCACTCCCACTGGATTAGATTCCGGTTTAGGGATTCGGGGTTCAAAATAGTGAACTACATCGTAAGACAGATAACCTACTGCACCGCCATCTAAGCGAGGTAACCCTTCGACTGGAACAATAGTATACTTGTTCAATTCTTGTTCGACTGGTAGTAATGGATCAATTGATCCCAGCGAAGTCCCTGGTCCAGTAGAACAAACACTATATGGTTCTGTCCCAATAAAGCTAAACCTACCAATCCTTTCCCCACCCTCTACACTTTCAAATAAAAACGAATACGGTCGCCGGGCTACTTTTAGATAGGCTGATACTGGTGTTTCTAGATCAGCCCTGATAGTTCTGTATATGGGAATTAGATTCCCCTTCTGGGCTAACTGTTTTACTTTTTCCAAAGATGGATAATAGCTTTTTAACATAGTTTCCGGTCCAACCGTCAACTTCTTTCTAACCCGATACCTAAACCAGGCTCGGTCATTTTCTCTGGGTTCAATATCCGATCCAATTCGCTTGAGGATAGACTTGTTTCTGCTTGAGCTATCTGTCGTATCGTTGAACCAGTCTCAGCGGCTTTTTTGGCTATATATGCAGCTTTGTCATATCCCACTGCAGGCGCAAGCGCAGTCCCCAACATAAGGCCACGCTCCACCATCAGCGGACCATTTTCGGTAGCAGTAAGCCCAACTATACACTGTTCGGAAAAATTGGCAGAGGCTGTAGCCAGCAAGTTTATAGATTCCAATAAATTGTGAGCAGCAACAGGTAGCATCATATTAAGTTCAAACAAGCTACCGTAACTCGCATTACATATAGCAGTATCATTACCAATCACTTGTCCAACCACTTGAATAACCGACTCCGGAATAACTGGATTTACCTTTCCAGGCATTATAGAACTACCTGGCTGGACTTCCGGCAAAGCCAACTCTCCAAGTCCAGCCCTTGGGCCTGACCCCAACCACCGTATATCGTTAGCTATCTTGTACAGACTTATACCCACTGTCCTAAGGATCCCACTTGATGTGATTATCGCATCAATGGTATTTTGGGCTTGAAAATGGTTTGTTGTCTCTTGTATTTTTACCCCAGTTTGCTCTGATATAAGAGCGCAAACTCGCTTGGCAAACTCTGGATGAGCGTTAATGCCAGTACCTACGGCTGTTCCACCTAGCGCCACTTCATTCAATTCTAGCTGGGCGTATCTTAATCTTTTTATAGCTCGCGAAATCTGTCCGCCATACCCATAGAATTCTTGGCCTAACCGTAATGGAGTAGCATCTTGTAGATGAGTTCGTCCAGTCTTCACTATACCCCAAAATTTTTCGCTTTTGTCCATCAAAGCCTGTTCCAAAACACGCAAGCTTGGAATTAGTCTTTCTTCAATATCCATTAAGGCTGCTAAATGTATAGCAGTAGGCATGACATCGTTCGAGCTTTGGCACATGTTTACGTGATCGTTGGGGTGTATCTTTCCTTTGCCCCTAGCAGCCCCCATAAGCTCACTCGCTCTGTTAGCTATAACTTCGTTGGCATTCATATTAGTAGACGTACCAGACCCAGTCTGAAATATATCTATCACAAAGTCACCATCTAATTCACCGCCGGCCACCTCGGTAGCAGCGACAGAAATTGCATCTCCTATAATTTTACCCAATAATCCTAGTTCTACGTTTACTTGACTAGCGGCACCTTTTATCAGAGCCAACGATCTTATGTAGGTTCTGGAAAACCTGAGAGTACTTATTGGGAAATTCATGACTGCCCTCATAGTGGACGCCCCATAATATGCTGAACTAGGAACGTCCATTGAACCCATGGAATCTCGTTCTTTGCGGTAATTAGATCCTACTGATGACATAAAACCTCTTTCATTGGAAATGCTACTAGGTTTCAGAATACTCTGTTTTCTATTACGCGTCATCCCTTGTACATATTATTTAAATAATTTCGATCCGATTCAGAATTCCAAGTCAGTAATACGTTTATAATCACGGGTCATGGGCTGACCATTACTCGATATCCTGATTTTTTACACCTATCAACTCACCCATCACCAACAAACGATAATCATATACTAGCCGGGGTATACAAGTTACCATCACAAGACTAGCCTCTTCTATGTCCATAATGCGCAGATCGTCTTGATGAACTGTAAGTGTCTCTGTAATCCAGTACAAATATGAAGCATCAGTGGTTTCAACTAATGCGTGTACTGGGACACCATGACGAAGAATATCGGGAATTTCTGGCAATCTGCTAAAAATACTACCCTCTCCTCTAATAGGGCTTTCAAGGTGTCCAAAAAGCCACATAGACCCTGATTTCCCGGGATTAGCAGTCTCTGGTATGTATCCAACTATATCTTTGGGTGTTTCATATGACCGACTATCTTCGACGTCTACTATCTTTAATGGCACAATTCCAGAATCCAAATTTATCGCATTGATTGTTAATTTAATGGGTATTCCAGGAATTTGGGATTCATTTAGTAGATCGTTAGACCATGGAGTAAATCCCTTCATCAAGTCAGCCACTTCAGGCGATCTAATATCAGAAAGAAAAGGATTCCTCCATAGTGCTGGATTGAGAATTTCACCAGGATATATTAATTCTGCTTGAACTATATCAGAATAATTATCATCGTTGATCTGTATATAGTCATCATCACTCTTATGTGCGGAATCTACCACTTCCCTTTTGGTTATAAGACTATGGTCGTCCATCAAAGGATTATCCGTAAAAGTTACCATCATCAAATCCAAGTCCGAATGAGCCTTCCATGAATAGATGAAATATGATAATCCAACTAGCAAAAGAATAAAGCCCGCTGAGAGGAGAATAAAGAGGGTAGGAATCATTAATGCTTGCTTGATCTTAGCTCTAGACTTCATGATATAGGAGGCGGCTCTGGCCTGACCGTTAGTTGGTTTTGACCGTGACTGACCATAGTGTCTTCACACACATAGTGTACTGTCCCTTACGACAGTACACTCTTGACCATAATGCGATTTTCTAGAAGCAGAGTCAGCGTGTTCTGGGCTGCCCAGCACTATCAATAATGAGTTCGTTAAGATGAATATCACCATTCCGTATCTTTATGTTAAATAAACAATCTGGATTCGTACATACCCAAGCTTTGTAATGGACTGCCGCACCATTATTGCCATAATCAGAAAGCGGAACTAGCTGCCCTGAGTGGCATTTAAGACATGTGGGGAAATTCCTGTCCTCCAAGATATCTCCTAGCTGAAATTTCAACCTGAGTATATCATTTGGAGAGAAGCGGTTACAACAAACGAAACATTTTTTCCTTTAAATTTGCCTAAGACAATTCGTTCAATTTGATCTTAATTCCAAAAACTCCCCTAAGACTAATCCATTCCAAAGATGACATCTATTTTTTAATTACCACTACTTATATAATGACACTATGACAAATAATTTGACACTCAGCAGTTCTTGCATTTAATAACGAAAGTTAAACATGAATACACTTAAAACTATGCTCCTAATGATTGTCATGGGTATCCTTTTGCTTACTGTCGGGGGATTAGTAGGGGGTATAGAAGGATTAATTATAGCTCTCATTTTCGCAATCGGATTCAATTTCTTTTCATTCTGGTTCAGCGATAGACTGGCACTTGCGATGACGAAAGCCCGTGAAGCAAGCCCCCACGATCAGCCGACTCTACATGCCATTGTAGACGAGCAAGTAACTATGGCTGGTATTCCAAAGCCCAAAGTTTACATAATAGAAAACAGTTCTCCAAATGCCTTCGCTACTGGCAGATCTCCCCAAAAGGCTTCTATAGCTGCGACCACAGGAATAATCGAACTTCTAAGCCCCCAGGAGTTGGGCGCTGTCATAGCTCACGAGCTGGCCCACGTAGGAAATAGAGACACATTAATCATGACTATGGTAGCGACCGTGGCATCTGCAATAGGAATGATAGCCTGGATGGCTAAGTTCTCCCTCTTTTTTGGCGGATTTGGCGGCAGCCGGAGGGGCGGCGGCACCAGCACCCTTGGGATAGCAGGCCTAATCATATTAGCTATAGTCATTCCCTTGCTTGCTACTCTAGTTCGCATGGCCATTTCTCGAACACGCGAGTTTCAAGCTGATGCCACCGGAGCAAAAACCAGCGGGGATCCCCAAGCTTTAGCGAACGCGCTTGAAAAACTTGACCGAATGTCAAAGCAGGTTCCCATGGAATCCAACCAGGCAATATCACATATGTTCATCGTAGAACCATTGCAAGGACAATCCCTAGCTTTCATGAATGGTAGAGCCATGATGAAACTCTTCTCAACCCATCCTCCGACATCAGAGCGAGTCAATAGATTAAGGAGCATGAACTCTAGATGGTAATAAATAAAACAGTTCTAGTAACTGGCGGAGCAGGTTTTATTGGCTCTCATCTAGTTGAACAATTAGTCCAACTGGAATTTAAAGTACTCGTAATAGATGACCTGAGCACTGGCAAATTAAGAAATCTGCCGAGAGGTGTTAGTTTTTACCATACGGATATAAATGAATCTGCTATTGAAGAGATTTTCGCCCGGGAAAAACCTTCGTTTGTATTTCATCACGCAGCTCAAATCAGCGTAAACAAGTCTGTCAAAGATCCAATAAAGGACTGTAAAATTAACATCACTGGCACCATTAAACTGATTGAAGCAGCAAGACGACATGGCGTAGATAAATTGATTTTTGCTTCAACCGGCGGAGCCTTATATGGAGATCCAGATGTCACTCCCTGTTCTGAAGATCATCCGATAGTACCACTATCTCCGTACGGCTTATCTAAATATGCCTGTGAAATGTATCTAGATTTATATCGAAGATTATACAGACTGGGGTTTGTAGCTCTACGATATGGAAACGTTTATGGGCCGAAGCAGGATCCTCATGGAGAGGCTGGAGTTGTCGCAATATTTTCAAAGGCTATGGCCGAAGGAAATCCTACCCAAATTTTCGGCGATGGGAAACAACAGAGAGACTTTGTTTACGTAGAGGATGTCGTTAACGCAAACTTAAGAGCAATGCAAGAAGGCATAGTCGGTTCTTTTAATATAGGCACTGGGATAGGATCATCAATAAACGACGTCTTCGGAATTCTGTCCACCCAATTCAACTACAAACGCAGACCCATTTTCGCCCCAGCACGTCCGGGAGACGTCTGGAAAATCAGCCTTGATTATTCGAAATCTAACCGCGAGATGGGTTGGAAACCCAATGTTAACCTGTTAAAAGGGTTAGAATTAACCGCACAATCGTTCATGGAGAACCCACCCAACTAGGTGACTTATTTTTTAAAGAGGCTTATGCATGGAACAGTATGACGTAATAATAATAGGTGGCGGAGCAGCAGGATTAAGTGCTGGTTTATATTCATCGAGAGCCATGCTCAAAACTGCGGTGATAGAGAAAATAGGGTTCGGAGGACAAATATTGGTAACAGACGAGATCGAAAATTACCCTGGTTTTCCTAAAGGTATAAAAGGACCAGAGCTATCACTAATGATGGAAGAACAGACCAGGAGATTTGGTGCAGAGCTTAAATATGAAGAAGTAGTGGGAATTGAACAACTAGACAAACTCATGAAAATAGTTCACACATCCGAAAATTCTTACTGCACTAAAACGATTATTATAGCTTCCGGGGGATCTCACAAAAAACTTGGGATACGCGGTGAAGAGGAATACTCTGGAAAGGGTGTTTCATACTGCGCTGTATGTGACGCTAATTTCTTTAGGGGTCAAGAAGTGGTTGTAGTTGGTGGTGGAGATGCAGCCTTAGATGAAGGGTTATACTTAACCGGGATAGTAGAAAAGGTAACGGTAATTCACAGGAGAGAGAAACTTAAGGCTAGCAGAATCCTACAACAACGTGCTCTGGATAATCCAAAAATGGACTTATTATTGAGCCACGTGGTGGAAGAATTTAGGGGTACTGAGCTAATGGACAGAGTGCTAACTAAGAATTTACTAACTGGGGAATCTTTCGAATTTCCCGCGGCCGGTGCTTTCATATATATCGGATTTGTACCAAATAGTGAATTCTTAAAACAGATCCTCCCAACAGACGATCTGGGCCACATCAATTCGGACATCCAAATGAGAACCGCTATACCAGGGGTTTTCGTCTGTGGAGATGTTAGGACTCACTCGGAACGTCAGCTAGGAAGCGCGGTCGGCGACGGTATCACAGCTGCTCTAACAGCATACCACTTTATAAGCGGTGATTAGCTACGATACTTAGGAGGATTGTTCCCACAAGAGCTATTTAGGACCCGCAGCCACAGCTTCCACTACCACAGCCACCACTAGCAGCTTCCCCACCACTAGCAGCTTCCTCTCCACTACCACTGCCACAACCACCGCCTCCACTACCACAGCCACAGCCTCCACTACCACAACCTGAAGTAGTCGGAAAATCAGGGTTGCTTATTATGAAACCTGCCCTAGTCAGATCCTCTACAAAATCTATTGTAGCTTTTTCCAAATATGGTGCACTGTCAGAATCGACCAGAAACTTCAACCCATCAAGGGTCACCGGGGTATCATCTGGTTGGCTGTCTTGTTCTAAGGTGAGCATATATTGAACGCTTCCGTTATCACTAGGCATAGCTATAACCCTCAGAGATGATTCTTTCGCGCCCTCTTCTACCAATACCTCTTTAATCTTATCCGCAGCCATTGTGGTTAATTCCAAAACTACACCTCCAGTGAGATACCTAAGATATTCAATGAAAATAACGTACCAGCAGTGATAGTCAACTGTCAACTAATATAGATAATAGGTTGCAAGAGATAAACTGATATGTAACTAGAGGGTCACCTAAACATTTGATCCTTCTATCCTAAGATAATCAGGATAAAGCCCAATCACACTAGAAATTCCTTGACCAAAATGACAAGCTAACCTATAGATCCCAAGAATCAAGGTCCCCAAAAGGGTTTTATTCCGGCTATAAGAGATGGAAATATCGCATATATCTCTGGGCAAGTTGGGAAAGATAGTTCTGGTCGCATAGTAGGACCTGACATATCATCCCAGACTCGTCAAACTTTCGACAACATCAAAGAAATACTGCAATTATGTGAAGGCAGCCTAGAAAACATAACCAAACTAACAGTGTTTCTGACTGACGCCGAAGACATGGATAATTTTCGTAAAATAAGAGCTGAATACTTTAATGCTCCAGCATTGCCTACAAGCACATTAGTAGTAGTATCCGCCTTAGCCCAAAATGAACTTAGGGTGGAAGTAGAGGCAGTTGCCCACTTGAGCAATTAGCCATGAATGGCTTCTGGGTCTTATACTTATAGTATGAATCTAAAATTCGAATTAGGTAACCAAGAAGAGCCCAAAGGCCATGCTATCGTATATTTTAGAGATTCGGTCGAATTAGAGCGAGTTTACGCTACCTATGTGGTGGTATTCCCAATGCCTATAAACATGGCGAAATACGTACCTCCATTTCTGGCATCAACGATAGGAGGAGCTCCTATGCAGGAAATTTCCTCATTTCCTATGCCACCTGTCCCCGAAGAGATTGAAAGCTATGACGTGATTTTTAGAATGGCTACTTCCAGGAGTGACGATCTGATATTCGGTGGTAACATATCCATTCAAGATATCGGAAACTTTATGCAACTCGTTGGGGAGATTACCGAAGTCTACACTGAACTCTGGAACGCAACCAAACCTAAGGAAGCAGTCTCATCCTCTAACCTAATTCCGGAATTGGAAACCACTGAACAAGAAGGCACAGACGTAAATGAAGTCATGTTTAGCCTATACAGTCTTGCAGATCGTTTAAGCGAATTATCAAAGATGATGGTTAGAATGCGTTTCGCTTCCGAATGTGAAGATTATCAGGTACAAATTGATACAGAATTGGAAATGAAAAAACTGGCCAAGTTTCTCCCAGACAACTATAACCTTGCACTACTAATCGAGTCTTCAAAAGACGCTTCAAGGACTGGAACTAAACTTGCCCAATTACATCTCGAACGCTGTTACAGTCTATCTGCGGGTGACCACGATAACGCAAATACTCTCGAAGCAGAAATAGCTGCCCTAGAAACTCCAAAATGATCTGAATGGTGGGATGGGCCTGATTGATTATAACAAAGCTAAGTTTGGCCAATTTTCGAATCTTCAGCTCTCTGAAGTTAGAGCTTGCCCCAGGTGTGAACATATTCGCCGGCGGAAATGCTCAAGGAAAAACTTCGTTACTAGAAGCCATCTACATTCTCGCCATTGGCAAAGCATTCAGAGCAGAAAATGAGAGGGAAGTTTTAAGTTGGAATACCTCAGACAACAAAAATGGTCAAACCGTAATAGATGCGTCTTTTACCGCAGAAAACGCATCGAACCGTATAATCATAGCCTATAATTCCAATTATCCGAGCAGGCGATATTCAAACGACGGTTCTACATCCGTTCGAAAAGAAATAAAGGTTAATGGTATAAGGAATTCAGCCTCGGATTTAATTGGTATCGTCACCGCAGTCCTTTTTTCGGCCAATGACATGGAATTGGTTTTGGGACCTCCATCTTACCGTCGCCGATATATGGACATACTTTTGTCACAATCTGATAAAGCCTATCTATCTGCTCTACAAAACTACCAAAAGGTTTTACAACAAAGGAATCAGCTCCTCCGGTTAATTCAAGAACATAGAGGAGAGATTAATGAGTTGGAGTTTTGGGACGCCAAACTATCAAAAGAAGGGTCTTCTATCATTAGCAAGCGGTTTGAAGCAATCCATAAAATATCCGCATTATCTAACGAGATACTTGGCAATTTAACAAACTCTAATGAGGATCTTTCAATCGTCTACAAACCGTCTATAGAATCCCCTACTCAAGGACCTCCATCCCAAACAGAATTCTTAAATTCACTCGAAAAAACCCGAACAGCTGATTTGCGAAGAGGACTAACGACTTTTGGCCCTCATCGAGACGACATTGCCATAATGGTTAATGGAATAGACATGGGGCCATTCTCCTCGAGGGGTCAAGCCAGAACGTTAGCCTTATCAATGAAACTAGCCGAAGCAAAAAACCTAGAAACGATTAGGGGTTATCCCCCACTTGTTTTGCTGGATGATGTTCTATCCGAACTCGATGAACAGCGTAGAAACACGGTTCTCAATCAAACTCTAAACAGAGGTCAAACGTTAATCACATCTACTACACTAGAACCGTTCGAACCCAATTTTATTTCCCAATCTAATATTTTCACAATAAATCAAGGTGTTGTACAAGGATTGATGTCTCCTTGATCACTTTAACCTACTGTTTCTCATAAAATTGCTACTGAATACCGGTAGCTCCACGTAATTTTTTGCCACTGCCTAGGCATAGTTAATTGGCAAACAGATCAATTATATTCCCTATACCGCCCCCATCTGTTCTGTATAACTCGGTGTACCCACATTTCGAGCATGCAATTGTAGAATATTTTTGATTTTGTATGTTTAAAAATCTGCTTATCCCGGAACCGGTTGTTCGCAATTCACCTGTTTTGTAGGTCATAGACTGACATTTATCGCAACTATATTCTCGGTTTCCCATTTTCTCATCTCCATTTAATTTTCAATGTGGTCCTGGATATTTTGGTTCAGATATGTATCTATCGCAGACCCGTATTATGCAATCTAGAAGATATCCTATAACAGATCCTACCAAAACCCAAAATACCAACGGCAACATTAAATCCAAGATAGTTGGATGTGAATCCGAATCGGAAAAAATAGATCTAATGCCTATAAGCAAACCCAATGCAACCCCGATTAAACCTCCCCATTTTAACAACACTGAATTCTCCTTCTCTTTTCCGTTTATGTGCAATCACTTTTTTTGGTTTATCTGTTGGTAATTCGGTGGGAACTCTCATCCTCCAGGGTGCAATAAATAGGTCAATTATTCAAGTATGGATCAGCCATGAAACAGTCCATTCATGCCAATGTTTGGAAGTTCTTAGGAATTGGAGGTCTTTTTTCAGTGGGTTATAAACCTAACCCTCTAAAGAAATCAATCCATACTATAATTACCATCAAAGGCTCACAGTAATTATAGGCAAACACTATCTTGGTTATTTTCACCGGTTGAACTGATATTTGTTTTATATATAATCAATTCATGTCGCAAGTTACAGCTATATTGATCGTATTAATCGGATTTATAATTATTGGAATTGGGTGCATGTGGTGGTGGAAAACGAGCTGGGTCCCACTTATGCGATCATCAGAAGATGGAGAAGACCAAACTGAGCATAACAAACCTGACCCTCCGCTATAACTGTCAGGTATAAGTCTATTGCAATCCTCTCCTTCCTTTCGGTTCCTTCCTTCTCTACCTGTCATTAATCCAAAGATCCCGTAACAGTAATGTAACAGACACGATCTCCTCAAATGGGTTTTCTCTTCGAAAAGAATGGCTGCCGAGCCTGGATTCGAACCAGGGTTACATGATTCAGAGTCATGTGTGATACCACTACACCACTCGGCACCTAATAATCTGCTCTTGGCGCTAACACCCGATTCAGCTGTAATACTAAAATCTTTAGCTTTAGCGAATCATCACAGACAACATATGGTGGCGCATACGGGATTCGAACCCGTGGTCTCCGCCTTGAGAGGGCGGTGTCCTTGGCCGCTAGACGAATGCGCCTAAGGCTTCCTATATTACCATGCGATGAATTTTGTCCACAATATATCTAAAAGTTTACAATAAAATCGATGGTTAAATTCATCAGTCTATTTACCCATCAAAGTACAATGCAAGATCATTGTAACAAAACATCCTTATTTTCGAGTCAACACACTAAAGTTCATGTTTATTCAATTCCCCCCAGACCAGATCAATTGACTCCCAAAATTGGACTTGTTACCATGACCTATCCTAATGGGGATTTGATTAAGGGATGGCGAAGAAACAGTTTCCTAAAATATCAAACCAGGAATTGGAACGTATGGATAAGCTTTTGGGCTTAGAGGTAGAAGCCCGCGATCCATTTAACCGATATGTTAGCGTTGACAACATTCGTCATTTTGCTCACGGGATCGGGGATGATAATCCATTGTACTCGGACGAGGAATACGCAAACTCAACTATGTGGGGTCGTCCTATTGCTCCGCCGTCATTCCTTTTTTCCTGTTTTGGACGAGGAGCACCTCAAGGCCTTAAGGGAATTCACGCGATGTGGGCCGGTGTATCATTTGAAATTCACAAAGCTTTGACAGCAGGAACCAAAATATTCGGTACCGTAGCTCTCACTGGGATGGAACCCAAGAACACAAGATTTGCAGCTAGATCAATTCTTCAGGAGCATACTTACATTTTCAGGGATCTTTCAACCAATATCTTGGCCAACGTAAAGGAATGGCACATGAGAACTGAGAGGGATACAGCAAGAACGATAAAGAAGCACATAAACTTACTGCCAGCCAGCTATACGGCCTCCGAAATAGAGAAGATCTACGCTGAATATGACAAAGAAGTTATACGAGGTAGTGTTCCTAGATATTGGGACGACGTTATGGTCGGCGAAAAATTAGCTCCGGTGATTAAGGGTCCTTTACGAGTTACTGACAATGTAGCGTGGAAAATAGGATGGGGATTCCGGCCTTTTACTTATGCTCACAAGCTAGGGGTAAAATATTACAAAAAACACCCCATGGCTTATATTCCAAACGATGCGGGAATACCGGACACGTCCGAACGTGTACACTGGGATCCAAACTTCGCCCAATTAGTGGGAGTACCATCATCCTATGACTTCGGTCCCCAGCGGGTGTCATGGCTCTGTCAGGTCGTAACAAACTGGATGAGTGATCAAGGATTTATACGCAAATTTTGGAGTAAGGTTCATCGATTTAATTTAGTGGGAGACACCCATTGGTTAGAAGGAATAATATCAAAAAAAGAAAGGCACCAAGATAAAGGCCTAGTCACAATTGAACTCTGGGGTAAAGATCAACGACAAGAACAAACCATTACAGGTGGCGCTACGGTGGAACTGCCATTAAGAAAGTAGATAATTCAGGACCCTTAGCTGGTCTTAGAGTACTAGACTTGGCTGACCGAGCGGGTGCTCTATGTGGACGTCTTTTCTCAGATCTAGGGGCAGAGGTCATAAAAATTGAACCACCAACTGGAGCAGCTACTCGTACTCTAGGGCCATTTGCACATAGACTTGAAAACGCGGACACAGGTATACCATTTATATATTTTAATGCAGGGAAAAAAAGCATAACCCTTGATTTATTCGATCAGCGCGACAAACAGACTTTCCTGGAATTAGTAAAAACGGCCGATGTTCTGATAGATTCTCTCGAACAAGCCGATTGGAAAAACATAGGACTGAGTTGCGAAACCCTAGAAAATTCGAACCCGCGACTCATAATTACGTCAATAACTGACTTTGGAGTTACTGGACCATATTCACTATACAAAGGGTCTGGGATTGTGTGTTCTGCTATGGGTGGCCTCATGTATCTTTGTGGAGAGAAATTCAAACCGCCGCTGTCAGAACCTGCTGACCAGAGCTACCACTTAGCATCCGCCTATGCAGCCTTCGGTACCCTAGTTGCCATACACCACAGAGAGCAATACGGTAGCGCCCAAAGAGTAGAGATTTCATGCCAAGAGACTCAGTCGTCTATGCAACATATAGCTGTTAATTACTCTTCAAATGCGAATGTGCTTGAAAGAGAAGGGAGTCGCACTCCTATTGGAGGTGGTATGCCCTATGGAATTTATCCAACAAAGGATGGATTTTGCCACATTGTGGTAATCCCCACCAGCCATTGGGTCAATTTCGTCAATTGGATAGGTGATCCCGAAGCACTAACCGATCCGATTTGGGAAAACCGCCACTTGAGGATCGAAAACAGGGATCTAATCGAACACTTCACCACAGATTTTACTGTTACCAAAACAAAGGCTCAGCTGTTTCACGATGGGCAACGAAGACACATTACTGTAGCCCCCATAAACAGCCCCAAGGAATTCATGGATGATCCTAATACAAAAGCACGGAAAACTTTTTCCAATATTAAACATCCAACTTGGGGGTTAGTACCTATTGTAAGACCTCCCTTCAGATTCAGTGAAACGCAGGCATCAGTTCGAGGATTCGCTCCTGTATTGGGGGCAAATACCAAAGAAATCTTGTCGTCCCTAAATGCTTCTTACGATAATTCAATGCCGAATAGGAGGCCCAACAAGGGTTTGCCTCTGTCAGGCTTTCGCATTTTGGACTTTAGTCAGGCCATAGCTGGGCCGGTCCTAACACAACTTCTCGCTCAATTTGGAGCAGAAGTTATCAAAGTTGAATCATCTGCTCATCAACAGCGAGGGCGCAGTTCAGTTAGAACTGATCCTAGGATAAAACTACAGCAAAAGGTCACGTTTGCGGACGTTAACCGGAATAAGTTGTCTATAGCTGTTAATTTGACAACCGAGAAAGGGAGAAATTTGATAAGAAAGCTAGTGCCATATTGTGACGTGATAGTTGAAAATTTCAGCCCGAGGGTTATGGAGAAATGGAAGTTTGACTACAATAATCTTCGTGATCTCCGGAAAAATATTGTATTAGCCAGACTCCCAGGTTTCGGTATAACAGGTCCCTACAAAGATTACATAGGACTCGCAGCAGTCGCTATGGGTATGACCGGAATGTATTCGGTCTGGGATTATCTCGATGATAGTCCACCCACAGCACCTCCGGTATGGGTGCCAGATTACCTGAGTGCAGCCTTTGGTGCCACAGCCATAATGGCGGCATTAAGGCATCGAGACCAGAGTGGTCAAGGACAGCTAATAGAACTGAGCCAGATAGACTCTACCGCATATGTAATGGGCCCACACTATTTGGAACAATTTCTTAACAACGAAACTTCTTATCCAATAGGAAACGGTCATTTAACATTTTCCCCACATGGAGCGTACAGATGCGCTGGACAAAATGCCTGGTGTGTTATCTCTATTGAAAATGAAAGTCAGTGGGGGAAATTTAAGAAAACCATTGGTAATCAACCCCGGTTAGAAAATAGTAAATTTTCAACTATGGAATCGAGGATAATCAATCGAAATGAATTAGACTTGTACATCAATGAATGGTCATCTGGACTTGAAGCTTATAGTGTCATGAAAATGCTTCAGGAAAACGATATACCTTGTGGAGTCGTGCAAAATGGCAAAGAAGTCTTCTGCGACAACCACTTAAGGGATAGGAAGTTCTATTCCTCAGTGGATTATGATGGAACCGGCCCTATTGATTACCCAGATCAATTTTTACGCCTTTCTAAGACCGCTGGTACCCTCAGTTGGTGTTCAAAAATGGGGGCTAATAATTCTATGGTTTTTGGCGAGCTATTAGGTATGTCAGAAGCCGAGGTAAGAAATCTGGAAAATAAAGGCATATTAGAATAACAATGAATAATCTCACTCATGCAAATGGCCCACTTCACGGAGTTCGTGTGCTTGACTTAACCCGAGTGTTAGCCGGCCCTTTTTGCACAAGGCTCTTAGCCGATATGGGAGCTCAAGTAATCAAATTAGAGCCACCAGGCGGTGATCCAGCTCGTCAATTCGAATTTATTTCCACCGAGGGCATTAGTGGCTATTTTATGCAACAAAATTGCGGTAAGAAGGATATTAGTTTGGATTTAACGAATCCACAGGCTCAAGAAGCAGTCAGGGAATTAGCTGCCATTTCAGACGTAGTAGTAGAAAATTTTCGTCCTGGTGTAATGAAAAGATTAGGGATAGGATATTCCGATCTTCTAAAAATCAATCCGTCTATTATCCTGTGTTCAATAAGCGCCTTCGGCCAGAATAGTCGATTCGCTCATAGACCAGCTGGCGACATGGTAATACAGGCCATGAGTGGAATAGCTTCGTTAACTGGAGAACCAGACGGCCCCCCTCAAACTACAGGCATGTCAATTAGTGATACCACAGGGGGGCTTCATGCCTTCGGCGGCATTTGCGCAGCTCTTTATGAAAGGACCATTGCAGGTAAAGGTCAATTCCTAGACATAGCACTGATAGACTGTGTAATGTGGCAAAACGAATGGGCCAGTCAATATCTATTTCTTACGGACGGAAAACTCGAACCTAAGCGCTATGGTAATCGCAGACCTATTTTGATACCTGGAAATCTATTTAAGGGTAGAGACGGATGGATTTCCATAGTGGCATCAACAGACCCTGGCTGGAGAAACTTGACAAGAGCGATGGGTTGTCCGGAACTCTCTGAAGATCCCAGATTCAAGAACAGGAAAGTACGTATGGAGCACAGAGATGAATTAGAATCTTTTGTATCCAATTGGGTAATGTCTTTTAAGTCTGTTGAATCTGTCGAAGATCTTCTCGCGGACCGAGGCGGGGTACAATGTGGAAGAGTAAGAACATGGAAGGAAATGCTGGAAGATAGCCATACAAAAGAGCGAGGTTTGGTCGCACAAGTTGAGGACCCAGTTTTGGGCAATGTTTCCGTAATGAACTCTCCATTTAGAACGGAAACTTCAAGCATTGGAATTCGAGGCCCAGCCCCACTAATAGGTCAACACTCCTCGGAGATTTTCCAGGACATATTGGGGTATTCGAGTCAACATATCTTGGATCTAGTTAATGAGAACGCGCTTTTCGCTGACGAAAAGGTAATGCCAACCTTGGTAGAGACCTTAATGCAAACAGACCATTAGGGTTGCATCATAGTGACGTTGGTAATATTATGCCCATGTCCCAAAAAAACGGATCGTATGCACAAAAGTCTTTGGTTAATAGAAAGGAGGAACGTTAATGGTTAAATCGTTGTCAACCCTAGAGGCACTCTTTGCGAAGAAAACACCTAAGTCCGCAGAACTTTACGAGAGTGGAAAAGAGTTTATGCCTGGTGGAGCAATGAAGAGTTTAGGATATAACCCACCTTTATATATGGCTCGGGCAGCTGATTGCTACATGTGGGACGTTGATGGTAACAAATACGTAGACTGGATCAATAATGCGTGCGCCATGATTCTTGGGCATAGCCCGAAGGGCGTTGTCGACGCATTAGACAACATAGTCCATAACGGCATCGTTTTTGGAGCCCCTAATAATTTTGAAAAAGCTATAGCTGAGCATATCACAAAAAGAATACCCTCAATAGAGCGTGTGAGATTCACAAACTCCGGTACAGAAGCTCTAATGAACACAATTAGATTGTGTAGGGCTTACACGGGGAAACCCAAAATCGCTAAATTCGAGGGCGGATTCCACGGGACAACCGATGACGCCGAGGTAAGTATTGCTCCGTCAATCGATACTGCAGGCACAGATGAAGCGCCGAACGCTGTCGCGGAATACATGGGTATCAACCAGAGTACGGTAGACAACATAGTAGTCCTTCCATATAACGATTCAGAAGCCGTAGACTTAATCCTGAGGGAAAATAAGGATGACATCGCCGCCGTTTTATACGATCCAAAGGCTGGCAATTACGATATCCCACACGAATTTGTTCGTTTTGTAGCCGATAAGTGCAAGGAACTTGGGATAATTTTCGTCATGGACGAAGTTAAGAGTCTCCGAGTAGCATACGGAGGATACCAACAACTGGCTGGAGTGGATCCTGACTTAACCACTCTGGGTAAGCTTGTTGGAGGAGGGATGCCGGTTGGGGCTTTTGGTGGCAAAGCAGAAATAATGGACATGATGGATCAAACAAAAGGTTATAAAATTAGCTCTGGAGGGACCTATTCTGCAAACCCTATGACTTTAGCTGCGGGGTTAGCCCATATGGAAGGAGCAACCCCAGAAGTTTATACTCACTTAAAAACACTGGGTGATAGATTGGCAAAAGGAATGGGCGACGTCTTCTCTAAATCCGACATCCCAGTCCAAATTCTACACAGAGACAACATTACGAGTGCTCACCTTACTCCTGATCCCGTTCGAAACTACCGTGATATTTTAAAGTTCGACAAGGACATGCGCCGCAGACTTATGATCGGAATGTTCCTGGAAGGACAATATGCACGTGAACTACAAGAAATCACAGTTTCTTCACCTATGAATACGACCACGATTGACGATTTCTTATCTGCTCTTGAGAAGGTGGTTAATGAAAAAGGATAAAATGCGATAGTAACATATAGGCTACAGGAGAGGACTGTTCTCCCCATCATGGTGTTCTCTTCATATGCCCATATGTCACACCACAGATATAGCAAGATATGTATGGTGTGACATATGGGCATATCTGTTCTAGCGTGAGGAACATCCGTGCCGTATATAATATCTCGAGGCTTACTCTAAATAACCAACCTTGCGATGCGTCCAATGGCCAACTAAGTCAGTAAGATTAATATCGTCGACAGCCTGATACGCCTTGCACGATTGAAATTTACCCTCAAGTAGAGGCTCTTTTATTTGGGGGGAGTGTCATCTAATATACGAGCTATCACGAAATGGCCCTGAGAATAGGCTTAGGCTACTAACCTAATTCGGAATATTATAGACCAAAATATAAACAGAGGGATTGATGAAAAACGTTAAAGATTTGGTTCTAGACCATTTAAAAACGCCAAAGCCATACGATGCAATACGGACTGTAGAAACATTGTCAGCTGAAACTGGAATACCTCCGTCTCGAATGATCCGTTTAAATGGCAACGAAAATTCTTATGGCCCCTCCCCAAAGGTTGGACCGGCCCTAGGAACATTTGACCAATACAATCGCTACCCGGATCCTCAACAAACTGAGCTTAAAGAAGCCCTTTCTAGTTATACTGGCGCGCACAAAGACTCCATAGTTGCCGGGAACGGAAGCGACGAACTTATAGATTTGATCATCCGACTCTTTGTTGGAAAGGGGGATAAAATCATAGAACCATCTCCAACATTTGGAATGTACGGATTTTCTGCCCGACTTGCACAAGCGGAAATCATAAAGGTCCCACGGGATGCAAACTTCGATCTAGACATTGCTAAAATTAAACAAGTATGGGATAAACCGACTAAAGTTATATTCATTGCCCATCCCAATAACCCAACTGGAAATCCAGCAACAAGAGATCAACTTATTGAGCTACTCGCCCTAAATTCGATAATAGTAGTAGACGAAGCCTATCATGAGTACTGTGGGCAAACCTGCATGGACCTAATAGATAGGTACCCAAACCTGATCGTCCTAAGGACATTCAGTAAATGGGCAGGGTTGGCGGGCCTTAGAATAGGACTCGGAGTAATGAATCCTGAGATAGCGCGTCTCATGATGACAATAAAACCCCCTTACAATATAAACAAAGCTGCCGAGGAAGCATTAAAAGCGTCACTAGAAGACAAGGAGCTCCTCCTGAGCCGCATTACCCCAGTTATAGAGGAAAGGGAAAGGCTTTTTCGACTCATGACGGAATTGCCTGGAGTAACGCCCATCACTTCAGCGGCCAATTTTATGATGATACGACTACCTCAGGGTAGAGGCAAGGATATATTCCATAAACTAGCATACAAGGGAATATTAACCAGATATTACGATTATCCAGAAATGACGGATTGTATAAGAGTTAGTATCGGGCTACCATGGGAAATCGATGGGTTTACAAAAGGATTAACAGAGATACTGAACCAGACTTAATCATAGAACGATTAGAGTTACTAAATAATTTTGCCAGGTACCAAAGACAACGATTCTACTATTTAACTGGATTTATCTCGTACTGGAATTCTTCTATAACAGGATTAGCTAGTAACTGATTGCAAATTGTGCGTATTTGTTGATCGGCCTTGTCTTTGTCAACATCATCTACAAAAACTTCAATGTATTTGCCTATTCTGACACCCGTTACACGCGAAAAACCTAAGGTTTTAAGGCTATTCATAACGGTCTGACCTTGAGGATCATTAACCTTCGGTTTCAAGGTAATTCTTATCGTTGCTACGAACATTATTTCATATCACATGCCGCCGGTAAGGCATGGAATAGTTTCAGGTCCATTGTTCTTATGTCCATTGTAAAAGGATTCCAATCGTTCCTTATCTAATTGTTCATAATCAAATTTGTCCAGCCAGCCCCAAGCAGTCAATGCAATTTCCCCTTCTGCAATCTGGTTGTAAGGACGCATGATTAGCCAATTTCGTCTACCTGGAAGCTCTTTCGCAAGGCTTTTCAAATGGTCTATTTCGGAATCATTTAACAAATTATGGTGAATGATTATTTGGCCATGTTCTAAGTTATGTACCACGCGCGAATCCGGAAGTTCTTCCTCACTATCGTATATCCCGCAAGCCGCCCAATTAGTTGCCCAATGGGCCCCAGAGGTAGGAGGAATGGAGTTATACCGAGCCGTTGACAGGTCTCCTACTGGAATATGCGGAGAGTTCAATATTGTTATGTGTTGCCCTATGTCTTCTCCGTTTCCCCTATCATCATTTGCCTTCTTATTCGCAGACCCACCAACGACTCCACTTATGATGAAACTACCTATAACTAACACCGCCACTACAGCGGAGACCACATATAGGATAATACCTTTATGGTCTCGTTTCTTATGTCGCGTGCCCCCATCTCGAATTGTTTGAGCTCTTGTAGAGGCGGAATGCCTACTACCTCGTTCCCGTCTTTTTCCTTTGTTATCAGACACCTATTCCCTCCTATGATCCTACAAGAGGTTGACCAGTCAACCGAGTTAGGGCTTCTTGATATCGTTGGGCAGTCTTTATGACCACATCATCAGGTAATTCGGGAGCAGGAGGCTCATGATCCCAACCGTGATCATCTAACCAATCTCTAACAAATTGTTTGTCAAAATTTGGTTGGGATTTTCCTGGCGCATACCCACTCGCATCCCAGAATCTGCTAGAATCAGGAGTGAATATCTCATCAATCAAAATAAGTTCACCATTAACAAAACCAAATTCCAGTTTAGTATCTGCCAAAATAATCCCACGTCGTGCGGCGAAATCTCTAGCAAATAAATAAACCTCAATACTCTTCTGTTCCAATTCGCGCGTAAGCGATATACCTACCAGATCCTTCACTTCTTGTATGCTAATATTTTCGTCGTGGCCCTCGTCAGCTTTAGTAGTAGGGGTAAAGAGCGGTTCAGGAAATATTTGGCCTTCCTTAAGTCCTGTGGGTGCAGTTTGGCCAAATATTGTTCCATCCCGTTTATACTCAGCCCAAGAGGAACCAGCCAGATAGCCTCGGACAATACATTCAATATCCACTCTTTCCGCTCTATGGACTACCATCGATTGTGAAGCAATGGTCTCCGAAATATCTTCGAAAGGTGAATTTTTAGGTAATGCCCCTTCCTCATCCGCCATCGCAATTAGGTGATTAGGTACAACATGGGAAGTTTTTTCAAACCAGAATTTCGACATCCTACTCAAAATCTTACCCTTATTTGGAATACCTGTTGGTAAAACCACGTCAAAGGCGGATAACCGATCAGTGGCTACCATCAAAAGTCGACCAAATCCCAAATCATACGTATCTCTAACCTTCCCCCTATATAGAATGTTGGGAAGATTCGTCTCCATAAGTACTGAAAAAGATTTATTTGCCATTCTATTTCGCTTTTTTGTTATTTGGCAATGACTCTAAGCGTTTGGTCTGAGACCAACACGTTCAAAAACATCATCCACGTACTTCATATAGTAACTGTAGTCAAAAAGTGTGTCCAGATCATTAGGGGATAAATGCTTTAATACATCAGGTTCATTATCTATAAGCTTTCGGAATTCCTTTCCTTCATCCCAGGAAATCATTGCAGTCTTTTGAACAATCTTATATGAGTCATCCCTAGACATACCCTTCTCAATCAAAGTCAGCATGAGGCGTTGACTAAAAATAACTCCTTTTGTAGCTTTTAAGTTTATATTCATACGGTCTGTATGAACCTTTAAGCCGACTATAACCCCAGTGAACAAATTCAGAATGTAATCCAATGCCAAACATGAATCTGGTAAAATCAACCTCTCAGAAGAGGAATGGCTTATATCTCTTTCATGCCAGAGAGCAACGTTTTCTAGCGCCGTGACGCTATAGCCTCTAATTAACCGTGCTAACCCGCATACTCTTTCCGAAAGTTCCGGGTTCCTCTTATGTGGCATCGCAGACGAACCTGTTTGTCCTTTCGCAAATGGTTCCTCTACTTCCCTAACTTCGCTTCTTTGTAAATGCCTAATCTCAGTAGCAAACTTTTCTAATGAGGCAGCTATCAGGGCTAATGTAGTTACAAATTCAGCGTGTCTATCGCGTTGTATAATTTGATTTGAAACCGGAGCTACTCCCAAGTTTAATTGAGCGCACACCGCCTCCTCTACATTGGGCGGAACGGTAGCGTGACTCCCCACCGCTCCGGAAATCTTTCCAACTCTTATGCTCTCTTTCGCCCTTAAAAGCCTCTCCTGTTGACGCCTCAATTCGTCCCACCAAAGAGCTAACTTTAAGCCAAATGTAGTCGGTTCAGCATGTATTCCATGCGTGCGCCCCATCATAATGCAATTCTTGTACTGGACAGCCTTGGATTTAATAGCATCTTTCAAGAGTTGAAGATCCTCTAGTAAAATGTCGGCCGCTCCCACCAATTGCAGGCTCAGGGCTGTGTCCATAACATCACTCGACGTTAATCCTAAATGGATCCATCTACCTTCGTTGCCAAGTGTGCTAGTCACGGAATGTAAAAATGCAGTAACATCGTGGTGAGTTATCTCAAAAGCCTCGTCCATAAGCGCTTGGTTAAACTTGGCTGATCTTAGTTTAATCATATCTTCCGGAGGAACCACACCTTCATTAGTCCAAGCTTCGCATACAGCCAATTCCACCTCAAGCCAGTTTGCGTATTTTGTCTCATCAGACCAAATCTTCTTCATTTCAGGCCTGGAATATCTATCAATCACAATTGTTTACTCCCCTCTTAGTTTCGGTGGAAATAACCTTTAGTATTTCGATTACATGGAAAAAGTCGGAAAGTTTGTAAAACGATAAACCATTGCGAGAAAGATAAGTCTCAAGAAACCTTCGAGCAAACACCACGTCTGACTTTTTAGCCGGACATATATCAGAGGTGCCATCTCCAGCAAATATGACCGGACTATAACCAAGGCCGCGATATAAGTCCAAAACTAAACATTTGCAATTTCCGGGCTGCCAGCATCCCTCCCACTTATACCTATAATCATAGGTAATTCCTTTCTCCGTGAAACTGGTATCGGCTGCAAAATATGGAATAGTTTCTAATCCCTCCTTTTCTAATAATGCTTCAATGTAGAAATCTAGACCCAAACTCACTATAACAAGAGGAATATTTTCTGAGCTGCAGAATTCGAATAAGGGTTTGAATCCATCTCTTAGGGTAGCAGTTTGTCTGACAAATGATTTTAGTGTATTCCTATCTGCGCTAACAGTACCAAACGCTAATTCCTGGTATTCCATAAGCGAAATTTCGTTTGACTGATGGATATTCCTAAACTCTTTCCATTTACAATCTCCGAATTCCTCTAAAAGCATTTCAGCTACATTTTCCATTGCGGTAGTATCGTCAAAATCACAAATTACCACCGGATGACCTTTAGGACTCTTGTAGGGTTTTCCTGTATTTGTCATATGTTTTCCTAATTTCCGGGTATTTAAGAGCCAAGATCTCAGCCGCTAAATAACCTGCATTACGTGCACCCCATGACCCAACGGCCACACATGCGACTGGGACTCCTGGCGGCATTTGTGCGATGGCCGTAAGAGCATCCATTCCCTTCAATTCGCTACTAGAAAGAGGTATTCCGATTACCGGAAGAGTACTCCAGGCTGCAAGAACTCCAGGCAAAGCTGCAGATCCACCTGCAGCTCCGATAAGAACCTCTATGCCTCGATCTCTTGCCGACTGAGCATATTCCATTACTGCTTTAGGTTTTCTATGGGCAGACATCACTCTGACTTCAAAATCAATGGATAACGACTCTAGAACCTTAACAGTCTCCTGTACTACTGGGTCATCCGACACACTCCCCATTACTATACCAACTCTAACCATTTTTTCGAGCTACTCCTTTTTTTATTGGTTCAACGTATGGATAGGAAATATCCTTCCTAAAATGAGCGCCGTTAAATTCTATATGCCCTACGTTTTCATATACCGAGCCCCTTGCTTCCTCTAAGGTGTCGGCTGAAGATACCACCGTTAATACACGCCCACCAACCGTTACAAGTCGTTCTGGGTGTTCCTTATCACGAGCAGTACCAGCATGAAATATCAAAGTCGACGGATCAATTTGATCTAATCCATTAATAACCTGACCTTTTCTGTAGCTACCCGGATAACCCCGGGACGCGATCACCACCCCTACACTAGCACGATCTGCCCACTTAACTGGTTTCAGAGCAAGTCCGCCCTCGACTGAAGACATCAGCACATCTAGCAAATCGCTCTCCAATATTGGCATTAATACTTGTGTCTCTGGGTCACCAAACCTACAATTAAATTCTAATACCTTGAATTCATTGTCTTTAACCATTAATCCTGCGTATAAGACACCCTTATATGGATACCCCTGTTCTGCCATACCTTCGATGACTGGCATCATTACCTTAGAGCGAACCTCAGACGCAAAATCGTTTCTCCACTCTGGTACAGGAGTAAAACTTCCCATCCCACCAGTATTTGGACCCCTATTCCCATCTAGTAGCCGTTTGTAATCAGAAGCCACTACCAACGAGGAAACTTGTTCTCCATCTGAAAACGCAAATACGCTTATTTCTGTGCCTTGGAGATATTCTTCGACTACAACTGTTGAACCAGCTACGCCGAACACTTTTTCTTCCATGCAATCATAGAGTGCATTTATACTTGCCTCTTGGTCAACACAAACTATGGCTCCTTTGCCAGCGGCCAAACCATCAGCTTTTACAACGAGTGGTCCTTGATGGTTAGACAAAAATTTATAACCATCACTATAGTTATTGAAAATACGATATTCTGGTCCAGGGATCCCATATTTAGTCATTAATATCCTAGCAAAGGCCTTGCTCGATTCTAATCTAGCCGATTCCTTTGATGGACCAAATATCGGGAGTCCGGATTGCTGGAATTTATTTACAATCCCTAACGACAAAGGAACTTCCGAACCCACTACGGTAAGATCAACTCGAAAACGAACCGCGGCTCTAGCCAATGTATCTATATCTTCAACGGCAATAGGCAAGTTAGTAGCCATTTTATCCGTACCACCATTACCAGGCGCAACGAATATATGACTTACATTCGGACTAGCTTTTAATTTCCAAACTAACGCATGTTCTCGGGCTCCTGCCCCCACTACCATAACTCTCATATGATTATCACTCCCACTCAATAGTACCAGGTGGTTTACTGGTAATATCATAGGTAACACGATTTACCTCGGGTACCTCGTTTACTATACGGCTAGATATCTTGCCTAGTACTTCATAGGGAAGCCTTGCCCAATCCGCTGTCATTGCGTCATCGCTGGTAACTGCTCGAACTGCCACAACGTGTCCATAGGTTCGGGAATCTCCCATAACACCAACGCTCTTAGCGTCGGTTAGAACGGCAAATGCTTGCCAAAGTTGATCATAAAGATTAGCTGCTTTTATTTCATCAATTACTATCCAGTCACAAGCTCTCAATATTTCTAGTTTCTTATCAGTAACCTCTCCGAGAATTCTTATTGCAAGTCCAGGGCCTGGAAACGGTTGCCGATTTATAATGGACTCAGGAAGATCAAGGGCCCTACCTACTCCTCTTATCTCGTCTTTAAATAGGTTTCGCAGTGGCTCCAATAACTTAAGTTTCATTTCCTTCGGCAAACCACCTACATTATGATGGGTCTTAATTTTAGCTGCAGCTTTAGTTTCTGCTGTTTTACTCTCTATTACATCAGAGTATAGAGTACCTTGAGCCAAAAAATTGATATTTGGAATATTTGCCGCTTCATCCTCGAATACCCGTATAAATTCCTCTCCTATTTTCTTCCGTTTATCTTCTGGGTCTATCACTCCTTTCAGTTTGTCGATAAATCTCCGAGAAGCATCCACATAAACAAAATTCATATTTAGATGGCGTTGAAACGTGGTTTGAACCCGTTCCGCTTCTTCCAATCTAAGTAATCCGTTATTAACAAAAATGCATATAAGCTGATCACCAACCGCTCTGTGTACTAACGTGGCAGTTACTGCCGAGTCAACACCTCCAGATAAGGCACACAAGACTTTGCCGCCACCTACTCTCTTTTTTATACTTTTCACGGCTTCAGAAACCACATTTAGTGAAGTCCAATTAGCCTTGCAATCACAAATGTCCACGAGGAAGTTTTTAAGTATCTGTCTACCCTGAGGTGTATGAGCTACTTCTGGATGGAACTGCAAACCAAAGATATCCTTATCTCCTCCCATAACGGCTATCGGAGAATTATCAGTATAGCCTAAGGCCTTAAAACCCGATGGAAGCTCTTGTATCTGATCTCCATGACTCATCCAAACCGGTATAGAGGGATCAAGGCCCCCAAATAGTGGGGATTCTGAAAAGTTTTGATGAAGGATCGCATGACCGTATTCTCTCTTTGTACTCGAAGAAACCACTCCACCTAATTGGTGGACCAAAACTTGCATTCCATAACAAATACCCAATATTGGAAGGTCCTTTTCGAACACCCAGGTCGGAGCTAATGGAGCATCATCATCGTATACGCTGTTCGGACCACCCGAAAGAATAACTCCCTTAGGATTCATATGTTCTACAGCATCCCAGGTTACTGTATGTGAAATTACCTCACAGTAGACATTCAGCTCTCTTACTCGCCGCGCTATGATATGGCTATATTGTGATCCGAAGTCAATTATGACTACGCCTTCGGTGATTTGAGGAGCATCAGGTTCCGTACCCGATACAAAACCAACTTTTTTTTGAGCTATCTCTAAATAAGTAGAAACCTCGAGATGATCTGTAACAGCAACACGCCTGCTTTGTGGAGTCATTTTTTTGACCATTTACGTCGTTTCGCTCACATAAAAAACTGGCATTGGCACACCTGTAGTGTTCGAGTGGAGGAGGAAGTTCTGTGAGAGCGCTTTCAAGAGGCCTGTTCCACTTAATCTCCCTTCAATAAGGCTTCACCCTATGCTATACTCAGAGCGCATATTCAGTCAAGCTATACCGTGTTGGGAAGACCTTGCAGCATAGCGTGTTTTCGCCACAAATATCAGATAATATTAACGAAGCCGTCATAGCACTACGCAATGGTGGCGTCGTTGCGTATCCTACCGACACTTTATATGGACTAGGAGCCAATCCAGGTATGGAAATGGCTATTCATAAATTGCTAGCTATAAAAGGCAGATCTCACTCCAAAGGATTGCCACTATTACTAGACAATATCCAAAGTGTAGAAACAATAGTCTCGGAATTTCCTAAAATCGCACAAAGCCTATGTGCACATTTCTGGCCAGGAGCTCTGACGCTTATACTGCCGGCAAAAAGTCATCTGAGCAAACTAATAACAGGCAATTCTGGAAACGTGGCTGTAAGGGTCCCAAATCATCCTATTCCTAGAACACTGGCAGCCGCTATTGGGGGCAGTATCATAGGAACCAGTGCTAATATGTCTAACAGCTCTAACCTCATTAGCGCTAAGGAAGTGTCTGGAATTCTTGGGGACAGATTAGAATTTGTTTTAGACGGTGGCCAGATAGAGAATGATGCGCCTTCGACAGTATTAGATCTCACTGGGACCAGTCCCTCAATAGTACGTATAGGCACACTTTCTATAGTGGAAATAGAACATACGATAAGCGTAAAGCTGAAATAGAAAAATGAATACTAGAGATAATATTAATTCTTCCAGAACAAACGAGACATCTGAAAATATCTATGCGGGCTTCAGTAAAGCCATAAATGAGCAAATCGAATCTATTTTACTGGATAAGAATGGAAACCTCTACGATATGATTAGATATCAGTTAGGTTGGGTTGATTCCCTTGGAAATTCAGTTTCCCCTAGAAACCATTCGTTTCTGTTGGGATCGTTCTGTATGATGACAGGTAAAAGCTTGAATTCCAACATGACTCAAATAGCCCTAATTGCAGCCTCGCTAGAACTAATTTATAACTTTACCAAGGTCCACGAAGACGTTCAGGAAGGGATCCCTAGATCCTATAATAGAGATTCAGTGTGGTGGGTTTGGGGACCTGGTCAGGCAATCAACGTGGGAGATGGATTATACGCTTTAGGAAAAGCATCGCTTCTCCAATTATCTAATACTAATATAACTTCAGATAAACTCTTAAAACTACTAAGATTATTTGATGAAACCTGCATAGAAATGTGTGAGGGATACTATTTGGATTTGACATTTCAAGAGCGTATAGATGTGTCTATCACATCATATTTAAAGATGGCTAGCTCAAAGACCGGTTCGCTTTTTGCCTGCTCCATGGAAGCTGGTTCTCTTACACGCTTCGAAGACCCAATTACCCTTAAGTCATTTAGGGAATGCGGCAGAAAACTCGGAATAGCCTATCAAATCAGGAAAGATCTTGCGGAGTTAGCTAATGGAAGCCGCAAATCCCATCAGAATGACCGGGTATTGAACAAAAAAAAACTGTATCCGATCGTTCACGCACTTGAACACGGCAACTTGCCTACAAAAAGAGAGCTTGGCAATATATTCTTTAAACGAGTTCTGGATGGAGATGATGCATCTAGGATTCTTGAAATTCTTGAAAAGGAGAATTCCATGGAAGTAGCCGAAAAGGCGGCCTCGGAATACGAGTTACAAGCAATGAATCACCTGTCGACTGTCGAAATACAACGAGACCAGTTAGATTATATAGAGACCATGCGAAACTACATTACTCGGGTAAACATATAGGGGTAATACGATTGAAGTATAACTATCTGAAACTTAACCAGTTAGATGTAGATGGAAAAACCGTGCTGCTAAGGGCCGATTTAAATGCACCTATTGTAGAAACAGAAGGTACGCCGATTGAGATGATCGACCAAAGGCTACGTGCAACAATTCCAACCATAGATTATCTACTATCCAAAGGATGCAAAATCGTTCTTTGCTCGCACTTAGGAAGGCCAGGGGGAATCTTCGACCCGAAACTCAGCATGAAGCCTATTGCTAACAGATTATCTGTTTTGATTAATAAACCTATAAAATGCCTGCCTGGATGCATAGGGCCAGATGTTCGTAATACAGTAAAGGCAATGAACTCTGGGGAATTAGTTATGCTAGAAAATTTACGCTTTCATTCTGAAGAAGAAAATAATGATTCAGAATTCGCGAGGGAATTATCGAGATTGGCCGACGTCTTCGTGCTAGAAGCTTTTGGAACCGCCCACAGACGACACGCGTCCATAGTAGGTGTACCAAAACTTCTACCATCGGCTCCAGGAATACTGCTTGAATCTGAGCTAAATATGCTAGGAAAAGTGCTCGAGTCCCCTAACAAACCTTTGGCAGCAATCTTGGGTGGAGCCAAGATTAGCGATAAAATTAAGATATTGGACAACTTATTAAACAAATTAGATCTTCTCATAATAGGTGGCGGTATGGCCTCTAATTTCCTTAAAGCCAAAGGCTTCAATATAGGCAAATCACTCGTGGAAGAGGATGGGGAACAACTCGCAAGAGAAATTATCGCAAGGAGTGCAAGCCTAAAGGTTGAACTTTTCCTTCCTATCGACATAACTGTAGGAAACGAATTTAAGCCATATCCAGAGATCGTCAAGACGGTAGGGATAGATGAAATCGAGGATGACTTTATGATACTAGATATAGGACCAAAAACTATCTCGTTATTTTCAAAACAACTGTCAAAATCCAAAACAATCCTGTGGAACGGACCACTAGGAGTATGTGAATTCGATAGGTTTTCTAAAGGAACAAAAACTGTAGCAGAAAACCTTTCAGGTCTAGAGGCATTCACTATTATAGGAGGTGGTTCTACAGCTACTGCTATAGAGAAATTAGGCATATCGGATCAATTGGGATATATTTCAACTGGTGGGGGTGCCATGCTTAAGTTTTTGGAAGGAAAGGTCTTACCTGGGGTGTTGGCCCTCTCCGAACACTCTAACTAAAAATTGGGAAATTTAGCTAATGATTGACATACGTGAACTACAGGACTCCATACAGAGGACAGACTCCAAGATAGTCATGCTAGTGGTAGATGGGCTCGGGGGCCTACCTAGGTCTTCCGATAAACGATCGGAACTTCAGGTGGCCCATACACCAAATTTGGATAGCCTAGCACGTAACAGCGCATGTGGTTTGACAATTCCTGTACTCCAAGGCATTGCGCCAGGAAGTGGACCAGGACATTTAGCACTGTTTGGATATGATCCCTTTAAATACATTATAGGACGCGGAGCACTAGAAGCCATAGGAGTGGATACAATTGATTTCATTGACGGAGATATCGTAGCTAGAGGGAATTTTTGTTCCGTAGATACTGACAATAAACTAGTAGACCGAAGAGCTGGTAGAATACCATCGTCGGAATCAAAAGGTCTATGCGCACGCCTAAACCAGGTTGAGATAGATGGTTTGGATTTAAAAGTCTATCATGTCAAAGATTACAGATTCGTGCTGCGGATTAGGGGTGAGAATTTGTCAGATAGACTAACCGAGACCGATCCCCAAAGAACCGGTATCGCTCCATTGAGAGTAAAAGCTAGGGATTCTCAAGCGGAAGTTACAGCAAAAGCTGCTAATGAATTTATCGTCCAGGCCAAAGCCATACTCGCAAATGAAAATAGAGCAAACATGGTACTATTAAGAGGCTTTTCAGGAATGCCATCCCTCCCCTCGTTCTCGGATAGTTTGAAACTAAAGGCAGCTTCCATTGCAGCGTATCCCATGTATAAAGGCCTTACCAGAATTTGTGGGATGGATGTGATACCCAGTGGAGATACATTCTCTAACGAAGTTGATTCATTGATTAAGCAGTTTCCATCATACGATTTTTTTTACATCCACTATAAGGATGCGGACGCCGCCGGCGAAGACGGGAATTTCGAAGCCAAGGTGACGGCACTCGAAAATCTTGATACACACATCCCTCAAATACGCGACCTGAACCCGGACGTTTTGATTATTGCTGGCGATCACTCAACACCATCAATAATGGCTTCACACAGTTGGCATCCAGTCCCGTTTTGTTTATGGTCAAATTTAACCCAAGGAGAAGGAGTGGATTCCTTTGACGAAAAGTCATTCCGCAATGGTTCTCTAGGAACCATTGCGGCAGTTGACATAATGACTCTAGCATTATCGCATGCGGGAAAACTAACAAAGTTTGGAGCTTAACGCATGAAGCAGTTCCTAACCGTCGGAAATTGGAAAATGAACACCTCACTAGCCGAGGCCATAACACTTGCATACGCCATAAAACTGGAATTGAAAAACAGTGTTACATCTGAGCTTCAAATTGTCATATGTCCGCCGTTTCCATGGATCATATCTATATCAGAAATATTCAGAGACACACACATCAAAATTGGAGCACAAAATATCTCTTTTGAAACTAGAGGGGCTTATACGGGAGAGATCGCTGCATTTATGCTCTCTGATATTTGCAGCTACGTCATTATAGGTCATTCGGAAAGGCGCCAGGTCATGGGTGAAAGCAATGAAGATATAGGGCGTAAATTGATAGCGGCAACAAACGCGGGGATCAACCCAATCTTATGCGTAGGGGAGACTTTACAGGACAGACAAAGGAATGAGACAGAATCTGTGATCAGGGAACAAATCAACAAAGCTCTTACGAACGTAAGAAATCCGACCAAACTGACTATAGCATATGAACCCGTTTGGGCTATTGGAACTGGATCACCTGCATCTCCAAGCCAAGTCACAAAAGTAATAGATAACACCATTAGACCAGAACTAACCAGAATTTACGGGCATTCTCTGGGCGCAGATATGCCAATCTTATACGGTGGTAGCATTAACAATAATAACGCCATGAAATTCTTGAAAGAAGATAGTATTCATGGGACGTTACTGGGAAACGCCAGTCTCAATGCAAAACAATTTTCTGACATCGCCCGATTAACGTCGGAGGCTAAAATATCAACTTAGCACATCCTCTCATAGTAATTCTTGGCCCAACCGCTGTGGGCAAAAGCTTACTAGGCATCCAACTGTCTAAAGCACTTAATGGGGAAATAATTAACGCAGATAGTCGCCAGGTCTACAAGGGCCTGGATATCGGAACCGCAAAAGCCAGCGTACGGGAACAAGATGGCGTACGCCATCACCTTTTAAGTTTTCTAACCCCAGACGAACCTTTCAACCTATCATTATTTATTAAAGCTGCTAATACAGCCATCGAGGATGTTAGAAATAGAGGACTCCTGCCAATCCTAGTAGGAGGAAGTGGGCAGTATATATGGGGGCTACTGGAAGGATGGCAAGTCCCGGAAATACCACCCAATTTATCAATCCGATCTGATTTAGAATTACAAGCCAAACGCAAAGGTCCAAAAGCTCTTCACACGTTTCTGAGTGCGGTCGATCCTCTGGTTGCATCTTCGATTGATCCTAAGAACGAAAGACGAGTAATTCGAGCATTAGAACTGCACTTCCAATTAAAAGGCCATAAAAAAACTATTCCTAGGAGATCTAGGACCGATAAGGTCTTAATCGTAGGGCTTACCATGTCCCGTAAACCTTTGTATCAGAAAATAGATACTAGACTGGACAGTATGATGCAAAACGGATTTTTGGATGAAGTTAAAGGCCTCCTTGATTCGGGTTACTCTAATACGTTAGCCTCTATGTCGGGGGTCGGATACAGGGAAATGGCTGCCCATATCAGAGGAGAAATCCCCCTGGACGAGGCTATAGAGCGTACTAAGTTCAGATCGCATCGTCTGGTCCGTCGCCAATATAGTTGGTTTAGGCATAGTGATCCAAGGATAGAATGGCTCACATCAGATGGCACAGAGCTACGAAAAGGGCTAAAACTAGTCAAATCCTTTATATCTAGTTGTGATAGAATTGTGGGCGAAGGAGGGCTAGGAAGTGAAATTTACCAAAATGGAAGGCGCGGGCAATGACTACGTTTACGTCGATGCTCGCAATCTTGACATGGACTGGAATAGCCTGTCCCGAAAAATAAGTGATAGACACTTTGGGGTAGGTAGCGATGGACTTATCCTTATAAAGAATTCAAACGTTGCTGATTTGAAAATGCGAATGTTCAACGCCGATGGCTCCGAAGGCGCAATGTGTGGTAACGGAATCCGATGTTTTGCAAAGTACGCAATCGACAGGAATATAGTCAATCCGAAAGCCTCAAGCATCACCATAGAAACTATAACCGGTATCCGAACCGTCATGCCTAAATTCGACAACGGAAAGATAACAATGGCTAGAGTCGCTATGGGCATACCAGAATTAATACTCAGCAAGATCCCTGTTAACCCAGAGATGGGATTAGGTGCAACTGTTGGAGAAGCAACTATAGGCTATCCTATAACAATTGAAGATGTAAATCTTGAACTTAGTTTCGTATCTATGGGCAATCCTCACGCAATAGCCTTCATAGACCAACCAGTAGAAGACTTTCCCTTACATTCTATCGGCCCTAAAATCGAACACCATAAAATATTCCCTGATAGAGTTAACTTCGAAATAGTCAATATAGTGGGCCCTAACAAATTAAGGGCAAGAGTTTGGGAACGAGGAAGCGGGGAAACAATGGCCTGTGGTACTGGTGCTTGCGCTATAACTGTCGCCGCAACTCTCCTAGACATCTGCACGAGTCCAGTTGACATAACACTACCTGGTGGGATTTTAACGATCGAATGGGACGGGACGGGAGAGATCTTCATGGAAGGACCTGCCCGTGAGGTTTTCAGTGGAGATTGGGTCTAAGTTAAAATCTATTTAATATTAGGAGGAACTGTCTGAATTATGAAGTTTTCCCGGCGCATTTCTCAACTAAAACCATATCCCTTCGTGGAAATCTCTCGAGTCATCGCTCAAAAAAAAGCCGAGGGCATAGAAGTCGTAACCTTTGGGATAGGAGACCCAGATATTCCTACCCCCAAACCAATCGTAGATCAACTAATTAGAGCTTCTAAAAAATCGTCTAACCATAGATATCCAGAGACCGATGGCCTTCCGGAGGTACGGAAAGCCATTACTCAATGGTACAAGAACAGATTTGGCGTAGACCATTTAGACCCTGAAAGTGAGGTTTTGCCTTTAATTGGAGCAAAGGAAGGAATAGGGCACGTGGCTTTTTGCTTTATTGATCCTGGTGACATCGCATTAGTTCCGGACCCTGCATATCCCGTTTACGAAGTCGGGACAATGTTTGCAGGAGGAAAAAGTTACCCCGTCCCACTTCTTGAGGATAATCAATGGCTGGCAGATATAGGCAATATTCCGCCTGATATAGCTCGAAAGGCCAAGGTTATGTGGGTAAACTATCCAAACAACCCTACATCAGCAGTAGCCAATAAAGAACATTACATGGAGTTGATTGCTTTTGCCCGAGAATACGACATAGCCATACTTCACGATGCTGCGTATAGCGAGGTAGTCTATGACGGATATAAAGCCCTCAGTTTTATGGAACTACCAGGAGCAAAGGAAGTCGGCATAGAGTTTCATTCTCTATCAAAATGCTTCAATATGACTGGTTGGAGATTCGGATCGGCAGTTGGCAATTCCGATATGATTAACGCCCTCTTTCAGATAAAATCCAACCTAGATTCTGGTATACCTCAAGCAATACAAGAAATGGCAATAGAGGCGATGACGGGCGACCAAAGCTATATCGACTATAACAACATTACTTACACTCGCCGGCGTGACAAAGTTGTAGGCGCACTTAGACGACTCAGCCTCAAATGCTCCTCACCAAAAGCGTCTCTTTATATATGGGCACGCGTACCAGAGGGATATAGTTCTCGCACGTTCTCCGCCCAATTACTTGAAGACACCAACATAGTTGTAACCCCTGGGTCAAGCTATGGCAATTACGGGGAAGGATATATAAGGCTATCACTAACAACGCCTGATGAAATGATAGATAAGGGAATAGAACGTTTAAATCAATGGCATATACCGCCTGCACCTGAGAGTTAAACATACCAAAGAAATCATTTCTAACGACCCCTGATAGAGAACGTGCTCTTCTAGTAGGAGTTCAAAGTAGAACTGCGTCATCTCCATGGAACATTAAATATTCATTATCAGAGTTAGAGCAGCTCACTTTAACGGCTGGTGCCCAGGTATGTGGCCAACTAATCCAAAATCATAATCACAAAACGCCCTATTATCTTGGAAAAGGGAAACTGGAAGAATTGGGCAAGTTAAAGAAAACATTGGGATGCGATACTGTTATATTTGACGACGAATTAACTCCAACTCAACAAAGGAACTTGGAGGTTGCCATTGGGGAAAAGGTAATTGATCGCACTGCCCTTATACTTGACATATTCTCAAAACATGCTCGCACTAAAGCAGGTCAAATACAGGTGCAACTGGCACAACATGAATATCTGCTCCCACGACTTGCAGGGCAATGGTCCCACCTGGAAAGATTGGGAGGAGGGATTGGAACCAGGGGTCCGGGAGAAACCCAAATAGAAACGGACAGGCGACTAATTCGAGGACGAATAAAAAAACTTAAACGCGAATTGGAAAAGGTGGCCGAACACAGATCTCGATACAATGGACAACGAATGCGTTCGGGAAAACCACTCGTTTCCTTGGTTGGATATACCAACGCTGGCAAAAGCACCCTTTTTAACAAACTCTCGAATGCCCACGTCACAGCCCAGAACAAGCTTTTTGCCACTTTAGACCCAGTGACACGAAGAGTGAATCTTCCGTCAGGCGATCTTATGCTCCTCACGGACACGGTGGGATTTATCAACAAGCTGCCTCCCACATTGGTCTCTGCCTTCCATGCAACCTTAGAAGATCTTCAGAAAGCAGATCTACTTCTCCATATAGTTGACAGCTCAAACCCGTATTTCTCTCAACAAATCCGAATAGTTGATGATACCCTCAAAGCTCTCGGCCTCAGTGAGAGTCCCAGACTAATCGTTTACAATAAAGTAGACCTACTGAGTTTAGAGGATCAACAAAGGGAGTTGACAAGGTCAACTAACAAAAATCTTTTCATTTCGGCGAAATCTGGCTTCAACTCTCAGGCTTTATTGATGAACATCCAATCCGCCTTAGTTAACGCATGGAAAAGGGAATAAATCCCTAGCCCAAATCCTTGGTTTCTTTCTAAAATTGGTTCGCACAATAAATCTTATGTCCACTAGAGCCAGTATTTTTACGTGCTTTACATAAGCACTGCCCTATCCATACTCCTACGGTATGTTAAGATTATATCTCTAAACTTTATTGCTCAGGGACAGTTCATTGATCCACTTCGCTAGTATAAAACCATATCTCTCCGCTCTGCTAATCATGATTTTGGTTCTCATAATCATGGGTTGCAGCTCTGCATTAAATTTCTGGGCGGATGACCAGGCTAAACTTTCTGAAAGTATTCAGCCTGAATTCGAAGCGCTGTTCGAAGCCTACGGTCTACTAGAGGATCACTCATTAAGCCAAGGAAATCTTGATAACGCAAATCTTACTGGGGGTGCAATTAAGGGCATGCTATCTGCCTTAGATGATCCATATGCTGCATACATAGACCCAGAGACCTTTAGTATAGAGAAGGATAGATTTAAGGGAGAATTTGAGGGCATAGGGGCTGAGGTTGGTATAGAAGACGGCCATATAGTAATAGTAGCGCCCATTCCAGACACGCCTGCGGAAAAGGCTGGAATCCGCCCTGGTGACATCATCCTCGAAATTGATGAGCTAAGTACTGAGAATATGAGTCTATTTGAAGTAGTATCAAAAATTCGGGGCCCTAAGGATACCGTAGTCAACCTTCTAATATTACATGCCAATCAAGACAGTCCCGTAAACATTAAAATTACAAGGGGTATTGTAGATCTCCCCAGTGTAACCAACCATCAGGTTGGCAATGATATTGCTTATGTAAAGCTAACTTCGTTCACAAACGATACTCACGATGAATTAGATATCACTCTCAAAAACATTATCCAAACAAACCAGCGTGGTCTTATACTAGATCTACGTAATAACGCTGGTGGGCTTGTGGAGTCTGTTGTTAATATCGGAAGCCAATTCCTGGATTCCGGACTAATAATGTATCAAGTAGATGGACAAGCGGTTAGAAAAGATTACAGGGTGAAATCTGGAGGTAAAGCACAGGACATCCCAATGATGGTTCTAATTAACGACTATAGTGCTAGTGCAAGCGAGATACTCGCGGGAGCTCTTAGAGATCACGAAAGGGCTAAGTTAATAGGTACAACCACATATGGAAAAGGGAGTGTCAATATTCAAACTGAACTTAGCAATGGTGGAGGAATATTCTTTACTATAGCCAGATGGTATACCCCCAACGGAGTCTTAATTGAAGGGAATGGGATACGACCTGATTTCGAGGTACAACCTGATCCTGACGGTACCCAAGATCTTGAACTAAACAAAGCAATCGAAGTCCTAGAAGAACAACTGGAGGGAATGGTCTATCTCGAATGGCAAGGCACATAGCCCTAGAAATTTAGCAACTAATCGGCAAGCTCGGTTTGACTATACAATACTGGACGAATATGAAGCCGGTCTAATACTTACTGGAACAGAAATCAAGTCAATTAGAGCAGGTCGGATTAACTTGCGAGGCAGTTATGCAAGGGCAATCGACAATGAGGTACGGCTTTATGGTGTGCACATAGCCTTTTATGAAAACGCAGGACAACATAACCACGAGCCACAAAGAGTCCGAAAATTACTACTACACAAAAAAGAAGTCTTGGAAATAAAAGACCAGTTGGCACAAAAAGGGCTAACCTTAATACCCCTCAGCGTTTATGCAAAGAAACGCTGGGTAAAAATTAAACTCGGGTTAGGTAGAGGGAAAAAGAAATATGACAAACGCCGAACGATTATAGATAGAGATCGAGACCGGGAGGCTAGTAGGGCACTTAAAGGACGGATTGAGTAATAATATAAAATACCAAATTCGTTCAGGTAGAAGCAATTTATGCTAAACTTTGAGAATGGGGACGCATGGTTTCGACAGGAAGGATGTCTGAAGAATTGCAGGTCGAGATTGTCACAGCTCTCGTTAAACAAGTGGCACAAACATAAATAGCGAACGTGAATTCGCACTAGCCGCCTAAATAGGCGGCTCGTCTCTCTTCACTACGCCCGGATGTGAGGAATCAGGCGCAATAGGCCGGGACGCAGCAGCTTTTTTCCGAAAAAAACTGCCCAAGATTGTTCGGATAGCCCTATGATAACTAGCTGGGGGGAACTCAAAAGGGCGAAAAGAAATTACAACCAGCTAAGCTTGTAGTAGATTCTTGCAGAGTTGTTTCTGGACGGGGGGTTCGACTCCCCCCCGTCTCCACCAAAAGGATTATGTCAATTCGTTCATCTAATATATATCTTCTCTTGGTGCCTTAGTCGGGCTAAGAAAAGATGTGTGGAAGATACATACTACATTCTCCGTTGAGTGATCTGGCCGATCGTTTTCAATTTGGATTAAATGAACTACAAGTGGACCCGAATTATAACATTAGTCCAACGGCATCCGTTTTAACCGTCGTAGCAGATAATGGTAGGAACTCTGAATTTATGCGCTGGGGATTTATACCCAAACGGCATAAGACCAGACAGTCCATATATCCTATAATCAATGCCAGATCCGAGTACGTTCATACTAACTTCAGCTTTAAGAACGCCCTCAGTTTCCGAAGGTGCCTAATCCCAGCAAACGGGTTCTACGAATGGATTAAAGAGGGAAAACAGCTGTTCCCAATCTTATTTACATTGGGTTCAAATAAACCATTTGCCTTCGCGGGGCTATGGGAAGCAAGCAAAGATGAGAAGACTGATCAAATCATAAAATCTTGTACAATCCTTACGACCATGCCAAACGAATTAGTTCAACCAATTCATAACAGAATGCCAGTAATTTTATCTCAGGAAACGGAATCATTATGGTTAGATCCAATGACTAATAAATACGATGAATTATCACATTTATTGTCTCCCTACCCATCAGCAGAAATGAAAAGCAGATTAGTTTCACGAAAAGTTAACTCAGTCAAGAATAATGGCCCTGAGTTGATAAATCTTATATCTATCACCGAAACATAGGACGACTTTGCCTCAAAAATCGATTGGATTGTTCCGACAATCGATTTTTTACTACTGCTGATCCGAGTACAGTAGCATGTGTTAGTACTAATGACAAAGTATGATCTTTCCGGGATATTACACCTTCTACTATTATTAATGGTTCTTTCAAGACTCTCTTTAGCTTTGCGTATACGTGAGGCCAAATAATCAACGCTATGAGACCATGCTCGTCCGCTAAAGTCATAAAGTAAGCCGTGGATAAAGGTCTCTGTAAAGGTCTAGCTACTGTCCCAGCTATCTTAACTCTCTCACCATCCACACACTCCTTTGCACTTTTAATATCAATAATGCCCAATGGCAAATACGGTCTAAATTGTTCTACGACATGACCACTGGGGAAAATGTTCATATTTTTGTACTCTAATATCATCTTTTCAAACCCATCTAGTGGCAGAAGATCTATCATATCTTGATAAAAAGGCAAATCCAAAGGCAATTGTCTGCCTATGGGTCTATAGCATAATCCTATAATCCACATAAGCGTTCTGCGATCTTCACCGAAGACATCAAAAGCACCGGACATTACCAAGCTTTCTATCTCTTCCCTACATATCTTTGTACGGGTCGTAAATTCATACAACGATCCAAATCCCCCTCCCAGGTTTCTCTCTTCTAAAATAGTGTTTCCAGTTGAAGGTCCAATATTTCTCACACTAAGCAACCCCATACGAATACATTTTTTTTCTATTACATACTTATCTTGACTAAGATTAATATGTGGATTTAGAAAAGATATGCCATGTCTCTTTGCATCCTCTTTAATTGTATCCAGACCCCAAAAACCCATAGGTTGTTGATTCATTAAGGCTACGTAAAACTCCAATGGATAGTAATGTTTAAGCCAACTCATCTGATAGGCCGTCACGCCAAAAGCATAGGCATGAGACTCCGGAAACATATAATGCCCGTTGATCTTTCTGAATATTTTTTCCGCTTGATTTATATCAACTCCTCTACTTCTGGCTCCTTCAAGGAATTGTTTACGATATGAATCCAAAACTGCGTGATTGTTTTTCCTCGTAAACGCTCGCCTTAACTTATCGGCCTCATCTGGCGAGAATCCTCCCACACACATAGCCAATTCATTTATCTGATCTTGAAATATAACAGCCCCATAAGTTCGACCTAGAGCTTTTTTCTCTAGGTCGTGGTCAAATGTTACTTCCTCTTGCTTAGTCCTTCGTCTCAGATAAGTTCTAACACCATCGTTTGCTCCAACTCCTGGCCTAACACAAGCAACTTGATGAGCCATATCTACTAAATTCCTTGGTTTTAGTCTCGAAATAATCTGCATTTGTGCAGCACTCTCCACCTGGAAAATACCTATCGTATCCGCTTCCCACAACATCTTATAAACATTCATATCTTCGAAGTCTATTCGTGAAAGATCTGGGTATTTCCCTGTACGCACTTCTATCATTTTTAGAATGTCCTGAGACTGAGATAGGCTGCCTAAAGCCAAGATGTCAATTTTCACGAAACCCGCATCTTCTATATCATTTTTATCCCATTGAATCATATATCTACCATGAATACCTGCCCTCTGTATGGGAACAAAATCGGTAAGTGGACTGGAGCTAATAACCATGCCGCCTGGATGCTGTGCAAGATATTTTGGAGCTCCATCTATTTGGTGTACTAATTTGATCAGTTCTTTCCAGCTATGGTTCTTTAAGTTAGCCCTAAATTCAGGCAATTCCTTGATGGAATATTCCAAATCCTTTATTGATGAATGGTCTAAAAGTTTGGTTATAGAGTCGATTTGATTTGGCGGAATACTTAATGCCTTACCTAAGTCTCTAACAGCACCATTGATTTGATATGTGGATCTCATAGCAACAAGAGACGCCCTTTCCCAACCCCATCGTTTATGCACTTCTAAAATCAACTCTTCCCTAATATTACGTGGAAAGTCTAAATCAATATCCAAGGCCAGATCCATTCTATCTTCGGGAAGAAACCTCTCAAGCGATAGGTTATAGCGAATCGGATCTATATGAGATAGTCCTAAAAGATACCCAACCAATAATGCTACTGAGGAGCCTCTCCCTTTACCAGGAGGACGCTCCTCTATGGGAATCTCTGGATCGCTTAATCCTAGACGATCCATAATTTCTTTAGCCATACCAACAATCTCATGATAGATTAATAAAAATCCTGCTAAATTGTGCTTCTCTATAAGTCGAAATTCTTCCTTCAATCGTTCTTCTACACTATCTGGAAGATTTCCATATCTACGCAACCCTGCTCTCATACAAAGCTCCCATAAATATGTAAGTGGAGTATGTCCTTTAGGAGTGCTGTAATCCGGTAGCTTGTATCCAAGTCCAGAGGCTAAATCAAAGGAACATTTCTCAGAAATCGAAAGTGTGTTTGATATAGCTTTGGGCAATTCGCCAAAAATATTGACCATCTGCTGAGGACTTTTAAGATAGAATTCGTTGTTTTCCCTTAACAAGTGTTGAGCCTCTTCCAAGCTTTTATTTGCTTTAATTGCAACCATGGCATCCTGAAGATTAGAATAACTTTGATGGTGATAGTGAACATTATTCGTGGCTACAATCTCTAGCTTTAGTTTCTTGGCAAGTTCTACTAAATGTCGATTTCTTTTCGTATCTCCCTTAACCATATTCTGCTGAAGTTCTATATAGTAACGATCCCCAAAACATTCTTTAAACTCTAAGGCCGTATCTTCAGCTTCTTTGAGTTTATTCTGAGAAACCAAAGATCCTACTAGGCCTTTACTACAACCAGATAGAAGAATCAAACCTTCGGAATATTCTTGCAAATAACTTTTATCTAGTAAGGGTTCAGACCGCTCTTCTGCTAAGACATGACTGAAAGACAAAAGCTTACATAAATTGGAATACCCCTGACGGTCAGATGCCAAAACTGTTATATGCTCTTCTCCTTGTAACGTAAGCTCAGAACCTATGATTGATTTCAAACCTAAGGTCTTGGAAATTTGTGCAAACTCCATCGCACCAGCCAAAGAATCATGATCTGTGAGAGCCAAAGCTCTATATTCTAAATTAAGTGCTGTGGTTACCAAATCATCAGTAGAAGACACTCCTTCCTTAAAGGAAAACCACGAGTGACAGTGAAGCTCAGCATATTCCGCCCTTGCAAATATTATGTTCTTTGATGAAACCATTTACTCTTTTCAAGATCGAGAAATATCGTCACACGACGACCATCTTGCATCAAACATTCAAAGTATCGACGATTAATAATCTCCTCTTTACGCCACCACCTGGTACGAATATGCCAACTATCTAGGATGACAGTCACATCTACATGCAAGGGTATTCCGATACTCTTTGGATTTTTATCGCTACCTTGGATTACCTCTAATTGCGTAGGTAAATTTAAGGGACGTACTGGACCAGAGCGTATCTTTCCTCTGGTATTCGCGACCATGGTTCAACCTCTTTTATTTTAAATATAGGAACGTCTTCTAGGAAATTGGCTTTCAATTGCCTAATAGATTCATCCAACTGATCATGTTTTCTAACTTGAGACAACATACTTCCCTGAAATCCTCTTTCACCAGTGAATTGTTCAAGCCCAAGTTTTATACTTTCCAAAGGCTCGGAAAACGATACCCCTTCTAAGGAAGATCGTATCCTGGAAAATATTTTGTCCTTATCTGCGGTAGGCTCTTTGAAAGAATATTTCTTTCTCCACGATCCACCGTTGAATCCTTCTGTCGATATAGAGGCAATTCTTGGCATAAGACCAAAAGACTTTATCCGTGATAGTGCTCTATCTAGAAGTAGCTCGACCACAGTTATGATAACCTGTAAATTCACTACTGGATCTTGAAAGGATAATTTCTCGTGCACCGATTCTTCTGTAGATATTGGATTCAAGAATTCAGCACAAACATCGCTTACTAAGTCCCAGATTAATTTGCCCTCATATCCAAATTGTGCCTGCAAAGACCGAATATCCAAACTAAGTATGTCTCCAAAAGTATGTAATGCGAATTGGTGCAACCTAACTTTATTTCCTAAAGAAATTGGCAAAAGATCTATGGATAATTTCCCCCATTGCAAATCCGTAACAGTGCAGTCTTTACCCATTTGAGCAGATGGGCCAATAAAGGCTCTAATATAAGATGATAATTTGCTATTACCTATTCCTATATTCACCTTCCAAAATCTACTTACTTCAAACTCAAGAAACCCAATGATCTCTTCGTCAGTACGATATGTGTAATACAAAGTAGCAAGATCAAAATAAACCAGACCAGGCCTAACATATTCCACTGTAGTACTTACTTGATGCAAAAAATTTATAATATTTTCGAAGCACAATTCATAATAATCCACGTCCCAAGGCAGAATATATGGATTATTAATCTTGGTAAGAGCTTCCTGAAGCTTCATATCAGTCTGAATGCCTAAATTGTCTGGAAACCAATCTTTAACAATATTTTTATTTCCGCGCGTATCTACAATAAGAATCGGCCTGTCTCTTAATGCATACTTTCGCAACCACTCGCACTTGATAGAAAAATGGGGGATAAATATACAAGAGATTTTCATAAGATGATTTTTAACATATGCGTTTAAGCAAATTGTAGAACATATGTTCTACAATTGCAAAGCAATTTGATATTGACTGTGAATTGAGCTCCTGGTTTAATTCACAAAGGTAGTTTATTCTCTTCATGGATGTAATCCCTGAAGGACGGGCGGTTAGCTCAGCTGGTTAGAGCACCTCGTTTACACCGAGGGGGTCGGGGGTTCGAGTCCCTCATCGCCCACCATATTTTTAGATAAGGCAATTTTATGATTCACTATATCACTTTGATAACTGGGTCACTGTTGTTAAGCGTTTTATGTTCAGGTAGTTCTGATACGAACACTGATCAGGTTGCTCCCTCCTATCCCTACAGCCACGGTTACACCGTCTACACCCACGCCAACTCAGGTACCAGCCGACTCCTCTAACCCGCCAGCAACGAACCAACCAGCCCCTACGTCTTCCTCACTCAAGAAATCTACAGCGCGACTCCAGATAATCCTGTGGGACATGCAGGAATAGATTTCCATTGGTCTTTTCAAGCGGAAATAATAGCGGCGACTAACGGGGAAATAGTTGAAATAAGAACCTTCAATCGAGACGGGTCGTTCTTGCTTTCCATTTTAGTCATGAGTGGTGGTTTTGTAGTTCCATACGACGATCTTGACGCCTATTCGTCTAACCCTGACCTGGACATCGGTAGCAAGGTCATATCTGGTCAAGCGATAGGTTATCTCGGAGACTCTACCGTTGGGGATGGGTCGACGATGATGCACTGGTCGTTCGGAAAATGGGGATTGGGGACTGGACAACCTAACCCTGAGGGTACAGTGGAAAAATTCATTGTAGATTATATGTGCCTGGTATCGTATTTTTCTGAGACAGAGAGGCTGCGTTTATTCCATTTGTGGAACTCCGCTATATATACCGAAGCAGGAGGATTCAAATCCTAAGAGCTTAGGGAACGATTTCCCGACGTTTGCAACGGGCCCTACAAAAACTATTAGGATTGAGACCTATCTAGGTTGTTCGCCACCTGTGTGGAAATCTGCGTATGGTTAATATTTGAAACTTTTTGTCGCTATATAGTCCAGACCCATAAGCCCACAAGGTATCAAGCCGTTTTTTTTTCCGGACGACAGCACTTCTGCTACAGGTAACTTGCGGTGGGCATCCTACTGCGCCACTTCCTACATACACACCGTATCCCACGTACACGCCTGTGCCGTTAGGCACACCTTTGCTTTAGTCTACTATAATAGACTAAAGCAGTATTAACAGCAGCCACCAACAACCCAAACGACCACCCGTATGGCATTCTAGGCCTCGAAATACGCTAAAGATATGGGCGGTTTTGACGAATTTAATCGGGAATGTTACAGGGCTTTATGGGACCATGGCTTGGACCGTGCTCTGCTCTCAGTCTTACAACAGTTGGGAGAGAACGTAGTACTTGATAGCCAAGAAATAAAATCCGTTCTCGATACAGGCCAATATGCACTTCAAACAAAAAAACAGTAGAAAGAAGCCCTATAAATAGGAGTAAATGGCATACCATACTTTTTCATCGGTGGGGACTTCTTCTCAGGCGCACAGATCTACAAGACTTTCAAGAATATCCCCCCCCAAATGCCCGAGGCCTCCGAACGATCTCCCGCTACGTAACTAAAAGAGGGTTACTTGAAACTGATCAGCCGTCTTCTCGCCTTGGGAAGCACAAAGAGACTCTTATACGGAGAAGGAGAGAAATCTTTTTGTGTGTTACGGCTGAAACAATTTCGCATCTATTGTATAGGAAAATGCACGTAACTGTTAATCGGATTCAAATAAGCAAGTTCGAATCAATACTATTGTCTATTACACATCTGCTATCACGCAGCCTGTCCCGCTGCAAATCCAGAAGACCAAGCCCACTGAAAATTATAGCCGCCCAAAGGGCCGGTTACATCTACTGATTCCCCAATAAAATAGAGTCCCTTATTATTTTTGGATTCCATTGTTTTGGATGAAAGTTCTTTGGTATTTACGCCTCCAATAGTCACCTCAGCTGATCGATAACCATCGGTATCCGTGGGTATAGTGATGTAATGCTTAATCAAGCTAGCGATTCTTTTCAATTCTGGTTCATTAACGGACCGCATTCGCCTAGAAGCCGAAGTTCCGAGTATCACTTTAGCCAGTCTTTTCGGTACAAATTTTCCTAATACGGTGCCAATTTCTAAATTAGCGTACATCTCTTTTTGATTGGTTAAATCATCATGCAACTCTGTAACATTAGGCACCAAATCCAGTTCGATCTCATCTCCATTAGTCCAGTAAGACGAGGCTTGCAAAATAGCAGGACCACTAAGGCCTTTATGCGTGAAGAGTATGTTCTCGTCCCAGTAATATCCATTACAGTAAACCCTAGCCTTTAAAGAGACCCCTGACAGATCAGGAAAATATCCAGGATTCCCTTGTTGGAAAACTAAAGGTACGAGTCCTGGTCGGGTTTCATTAACCAATATGCCAAATTGTGATGCAATATCATACGCGAATCCTGTTGCCCCAATTTTTGGTATAGACAACCCGCCTGTAGCAATAACAATCGAATCCGAAGATCCATTACCGAATGAAGTATTCCAATTAAATTCATTACCAACATATCGTATATCTTCTATAGTAGACGACGTTCTTATGTCTACATTTGCCTTGACACACTCATTTAACAACATATGAACAATTTGTTTCGCAGACCCATCACAAAATAACTGTCCAAGGGCTTTTTCATGATATAAAATTCCATTTCTTTCAACCAGGTCTATAAAATCCCAATTGGTGTATTGCGACAAAGCTGATATCTGAAAATGGGCATTATCGCTGATATATAAATCGGGTGAAACATGCAAATTAGTAAAATTACAACGCCCCCCGCCAGAAATTAGTATCTTACTTCCTAGCTTAGAGTTCCGCTCAATCAATAAGACACGTTTATTTCTTTTGCCAATTTCTGAGGCGCACATTAGGCCCGCAGCCCCCCCTCCAACAACAACCGAATCATAGTTTAAGGACATTACTCAATAGTACACATACCAGTAGCTGATATGAACATCATCTCGATAATTCTTTTCCGAATCATTTAATCTGGTTATCTAGATACCCGAACAGATAGATATTTTAGGACGTAGCACTCCAACCTTCCAATCAATGCTATAATTTCTGGGACGCTCCAATCCAGTAATCTTAAGCGTCCGTCTTCACTTATAGATGAAAAGGCAAGATGAGCCGAGGTCGGTCTCATCTTTTTGACAAAAAACCATAGGAGATTACGCTATATGCCTTCATTCGACGTCGTTTGCAAAACAAACCTTATGGAAGTGGATAACGCGATTCACGGGATGCAGAAGGAGATCCAACAACGATTTGACCTCAAAGGGACGAAATGTGACATAGAACGCACGGATAACACTCTCACTATGACCGCTGAAAACAACATGCAGTTGGCCCAACTAGAGGACTTACTGCGAAAATACCTTGGCCGTCGAAATGTGGACCAAAAGTCAGTCGAACTTAATACCCCACAAAATGCAGCTGGTGGAACTATTAGAACGATAATCTATATCAGACAAGGCATAGAACCTGATCTAAGCCGAAAAATAATCAAGTCAATAAAGGGCACGAAATCCAAAGTGCAACTTGCAATCCAGGGGAAAGAGATTCACGTTTCGGGGAAGAAACGTGATGATTTACAAGAAACTATTGCGTTTATAGAAACAATGGAAATAGAACAGCCTCTGCAATACGTTAATTTCAGGGATTAAATTCAGCCTGATATCTGGTATTTATCGGTCAACTTTTTGCTGTGGCACTCTACCGTTAAGGTCTCTAATTCACATTAGATTGAAAGCATAGATATCCTAGTTCCATAAATCACCATAGCAAAAACCATCTACAGGGCCTACTGTACAAGAGGGATTCCGTTGTTTACACTTGCTGCCCTATTAAAGTCACCAAAAGACAACAGAATTGGCTCCAATAATCCAAACATTAATATGCCAATATGATGCTATCATTATTTATGCAAAGCTGTTTGCTCCAACGTGTAGATCAAACATAGGTATCAAACTAACAAGATAAACATCCTAAATGATCGTACCTAATCAACTCAACAAAAACATTCGCAATCTTGCAATCATAGCCCACGTCGACCATGGCAAAACAACATTGGTAGACGCATTGTTGAAGCAAGGCCAAGTCTTTAGAACCCATCAGCATGTTGGCGAATTGATCATGGACTCAAATCCAATAGAGAGAGAACGAGGTCTAACCATTCTAGCCAAAAATACTGCCGTAACATACGAAGGAGTGAAGATTAACATTATTGATACTCCTGGCCATGCAGATTTTGGCGGCGAAGTTGAACGCGTGATTAATATGGCCGACGGCTGTTTACTCTTGATAGACGCTGTGGATGGTCCAATGCCTCAAACCTATCAAGTTTTGAAACAAGCTCTCCAGCAGAATCTAACCCCAATAGTTATTATAAACAAGATTGACCGTCCCGATGCCAGAGTATCTGAAGTCATTGAAATGGTTCATGACTTATTTCTAGAACTTGCCATAAAATCCGAACAGCTGGATTTTCCCATTGTCCTAACATCTGCGAAGATGGGATATGCTGTAGAGACGTTAGAGTCTCCTCGAAAAGACATGAACCTGTTATTTGATACGATTTTAACGCACATTCCATCCCCTTCCGGTGATCCGAATAAACCTTTCCAGATGTTGGTGGCTGCCCTGGATTACGATAATTATTTGGGCCAAATCGCTATTGGCCGGATATTTCGCGGAAGTATTAAGGGAAAAGAAACCATTGTCCTCATGAAAAAAGACGGATCAATGCAAACCTATACCACAGAAAAAATATTAGTTTTTCTGGGCCTGGAACGATTGGAAGTGTCGGAAGCACATGCAGGTGAGATCATTGCATTATGTGGAGCAGAAAAGGTTGCTATTGGCGACACTATATCAGCCGCCGATCAACCTGAGGCTCTACCTCATATTACAATAAACGAACCAACTGTGAAAATGACTTTCGGGGTTAACACCTCACCATTCGTTGGCAAAGAAGGGCATTATTGCACTTCTAGAAATTTACATGAACGGTTGCTAAAAGAGCTTCGAACAAATGTAAGCCTTCAGGTAGAATCAACTTCAAGTCCAGACGAGTTTTTAGTTTGTGGGAGAGGGGAACTCCAACTAGCTATACTCATTGAAACCCTAAGACGAGAACAGTTCGAGTTCCAAGTTTCTCGACCTGAGTCAATAACGAAACAGATGGATGGTCTAACATACGAGCCCTATGAAAAGCTCACCATTAATACCAAAGAACAATATATAGGTCACCTAACCGAAAACCTATCCGGACGGTTGGGGAAGATGGAAGACATGGTCTACGATGGTTCTGGTAACGTTCGCCTTGAGTGGCTCATTCCTACAAGGGGGTTAATAGGGTTTGGCTCTTTCTTTTCCCGCACAACACGTGGTAACGGAACCAAGGATAGTGCATTCACCGATTACAGGCTAATGGAAGGCCAAGTAAAGGATACAACAAAAGGGGTATTAGTTGCTTCCAGCAATGGAGTAGCAGTTACTTTTGGATTGATTAATGCCCAAGGGCGAGGTCAAACATTCATAGAGCCTGGAACTGCAGTTTATCAAGGTATGATAATTGGAATGCATCAACGGACTAAAGACATCGCTATAAACGTCTGCAAAGAAAAAAAGCTGACGAATATGCGATCTTCCACAGCCGACATTGCAAAGCGATTAAGCCCACTGGTAGATTTGAGTTTAGAGGATGCTTTAGACTTCATAGCTTCTGACGAACTGGTCGAAGCCACTCCTCACAGCTTAAGGCTTAGGAAAAAAATTCTTCGCTAAGCACAAAGAAAAACAGCACGGCTGATAGGCCTCTACTCGTTCTACAAACCTGAAGATATTAAGTGCCTGCAATTTTAGTCCTACGCACCTCACATACCCACGTTCCATAGTCCATAAACAAGCTTTTAATCTGGAATTGACTTAGGCCTATATCTGACTAAATCTATTGCGTATCTTAATTATGCGCTATACAGCTTTAATAAATCTAACCGTAGGATGCTCTGTAATTCCTGCGTTTATCATGCGTTCTTGTTGTCCTGCAGATGAAATGAACGCAACAAATGCTTCTTTGGATGAAGCCGTCCGAATTACCACAGCACCATTTCGATCTTCCAGGTTTTCATAACACTCTACCTTAAGACCAGCTTCAGCCCGATTTTTTTTGCCTGAGGCAAAAATAACCTTAAATCTATCGAAATCTTCTACTTTAAAGAAAACCACATTCGGTTATGAAACCATCCTAGCTAAAACTAGCGAAAAAAGTTTGATTGAATTCTCCCATACCATGCATATCAATCTAATTCAAAGATATGACAAAATGTAGAATGATTCATAAGCAACCCCAAACATAGAATTTAGCAAAGTGCAGAAATAAAAAAATGATCCAGTCCACCAACCAAGTTATGGCAAGCCACAGATTTATAAGAGCCAGTCTAATCGCACTTTTGACCTTCTCATTCGGACTTAGCTGGGTAATTACTGGTCCGATTACACCATTGATCGTTGAAGATCTCGATATCAACCAAGCAACCGCGGGTCTCCTATTAAGTATTGTGTTCTTTGTACATGCTATTTTTGGAATACCATCAAGTCTACTTATAGGTCTAATCGGCCTAAAAATGAGAATAACCCTGGGAGCGCTCGTAGGCTCAGCTCCCATATTAACCTTTCTAATACCGGATAGTTTTATTTTTCTTCTCGCTCTTCGCGCATGCCATGCTTTCGGGTTCATGATCTTGTTTACTACAGTCGGACCATTATTCATGCGTTGGTTCCGTCCCAGCGAACTTCCGGTTGTTAATGGAATATTCGTGGTAAGCGGCATCCTAGGAACGATTGTATCAAGTGCGATTATAGCTCAATTGTCCGAGACCCTCGGTTGGCCAAAGGCCCTTAGTATATTTGGTGCAATAACTCTCTTCGCCGCTACCATTTGGATCATATTTGGCAAAGATGAGAAACGTCCTGAAGCGAACCAAGGCCACCTCTCAAAACAACTTTGGGGACTCCTACGAGACCGCAAGACTATACTTGTCATCATTGGAGACGCAGGGCCACTCGCTTTACTTACAGCCTGCTTCGCTTGGCTTCCAAGCTTCTATCATCAAGTACACAATATGTCTCTTACACACACAGGTTGGGTCATGGCTCTTATTCAGTTCACAGGCCTCTTATCCTTGTCGTTAGCTACCTTCTTAACAAAACGAATCAAGAGACGACGACCCTTCATTATATTCCCAGGAATAATCATAGGGTTTGCAGGATTTGCCTCCATTTTTCTCTCAAATCACTTAGGCATATACATGGCGGTTAGCCTATTGGGGTTTTGTTGCTGGTTTTATCTTCCTGCACTCTTAACTATACCAATGGATCTATATCCCAATAATCCACGGATAGTTTCCCTCTTCTCCGCGCTTATCCTAAGTATTGCGGGTTCCGCGAGCGTAATTTCTCCGTTTACAGTGGGAGCAATCAGTGATTTAACAGGAAGCCTGGTCCCTGGACTTTCTATTTTTGCCATCCTGGCATGGAGTCTTGGTATCGCCGGTATCTTACTACCAGAAACAGGCCCATCGTCCAAACCCACAGGAAACTAATTGGAATACCTGGATTTTAAACCGGTTATATAAATATGATTGTTTACCAGGACTGAAGATAATCATGCCCAAACTTTCAATAACATCGATAAAGGATGAAGAGTCGATTATTGGGTACCTAGACGCACATCCACGGTAACCAGTTGGATACAGGCCCGAATCTCCTAGCATTGTGAATTGAACAGTAAACGGTCCGGACCTAAAATATGAGACAGCTACCATTCAAGATTTACGAGTATAAAATAATCTACCTTAATAACGTGAAAGGCGGTTTTCCTCTTTAGTCATAAATTCCAACAATGCCGGTCTTCCTTCATCCATAGCTCTTTTCGCCCGTTGTATGCTGGGAATGATTTGTTCAGGCGATTGTATCCTTTCACTATAAGCCCCAAGAGATCTAGCAAGTTCAGCATATTCACCGTAAAGATTAGTAAAGCCGAATTTTTCCGTCGCTACAGGATAATTCTTAGAGTATCCACTGAGGACGTGGTTATTGAAAACGATTGTAAGAATAGGTATATTATGTCTACTAGCAGTTTCAATATCCATGCCAACCATTCCTATAGCGGCATCACCCATTATGTTCACAACAAGTTTTTCTGGCGAGCCTAGTTTCGCGCCCATCGCAATTCCGAGTCCATAGCCGAGTTGAGAGGAATTTCCCCATCCAAGATATCCTCTGGGAGTTGTGGTTTCATAGAATGGAATTGTTTGATCTCTGGGATGACCGGAATCATGGGTAACTATCGTTCGTGATCGATCAACGGAATGCATCAAATCCCATATTATTCTATATGGGTTTATTGGAATCTCATCCGAAGTTAGAAGAGGCATCCATTCCGACAGCCACTCATTTTTTACTTTTCTGATTTCTGCCCTTATATCTCTCTCATGTTTTTTACCATTAAGACCAGTTTGCTTATGTACTTCGTCAATTAATTGACGAAGTACAATTTTCGCGTCGCCAATGACTCCCTGATCTATCTGATGCTCTTTATTAAGATCTTTTTCGTCTACAGTGCATTGAACCAACGTTTTACCGTACGGTATTCCAATAGAAGCTAAATTAGTCGTGAAGCTGCATCCGATTCCGAATACAACGTCTGCTTTTTTTAAGAAATGCGGGATCATTTTAGTCCAGGTATTTCCACCTGTTCCGATAGACAAAGCATGACTCTCAGGGAAAGAGCTCTTTCCTGTATTTGTAGTCATAACAGGCGCCTCAAGCAACTCAGCGAATTCGATAAGTTCATTCGACGCTTCCGCCCAAAGAATCCCCTGTCCGACGTATATTACCGGATTTTTAGACGCCAATATGATTCTTACAGCTGCGGAAATATCGGCTGGATCTCCAGCACTTTTCACTCCCTTTACCGGTCTGTATTTCAAATCTAATCCATCAATTGATTCTTGCGCTACATCAGTTGGCAGCTGAAGCATAACAGGACCTAGGCGTCCGGAACGGAGAAATGTATATCCTCTTCTCATTAATTCCGGGATCCTGCCGATTTGGTTTATCTGACTTACCCATTTTGTCACCCCTTTATAGGCGTATATCGCGTCAAAATCAGGAGACTGACCTAATTTACTGCGCACAGTCCCTCCTGGAATTACCAATATTGGTGTAGATTCAGCATATGCCTGTGCGATTCCCGCGAAAGCATTCTCAACGCCTGGACCAGACTGAGTTACAGCTACTCCAATCTTTCGTCCATTAGTAGCTCTGCTATAACCATCTGCCATATTTATTGTCGTGCGCTCTGTCCTTGACATTATCGGTTCAATATCTGCTATAGCAGCTGCCTCAATAAGGGTATTAGCAGGATAACAAAATAGATATTCAGTTCCCTCTAACTTCAGGATATTTGATACTGCCGTGTCTCCGTTCATTATTATCCTCCTAACTTATTGGAAACGAGTATGGATCATACATTAATTTATACTAAATCGTAATTCCAGATGGAGTAACTTCTAATGGAAGGCCGAACGATTCCATCTCTTTTGCTCTTTCCATCATTTTTGGCAAAACATCATTTAAAACATGCTGATCAAGATCAGCGGCAACACCAGGGTAACCAGCTCTCTCTATCATTGGTCCCAACATTCGATTTGATAATTGCCGCAAAACCCAGTCCAGAGGATTAAGTATTAATGTAGGATCCCAATAAATTTGGTGGTTCTTATTTCTCGGACCATAGTGATAGTGAGGTCCATCTTTAAAGCAATCAAATGCCAGGATTTCCACTTCTTCGGCATATGACTTTCCTTGAGCCCCATTCAAATCCGTCAGCACATGAATGGCAAGTCCGCCATTTCCATCCTGTTGTCTACGCATTTCAAGTCCGAATCTGATGTTACCTGCCTCAAAAATATCTGTGCCTCTACCATGCTTTACAGTGTTACGAGCCGTTATTGCGAGGTGTGTAGCTGCTATAGACAGATCAGGAAGCATTTCGGATACCAGATTGAGATCCACTTCGGCAGCAATACTAGCATACCCTGCCTTCACCAACATGGCAGGCAGCATCGTCCTCAAAACACCAATCGTCCAATTGATTGGATTGCCGTCAACTACAGGATCCATCCTATATAATTGAGTTGACTCAAATTCGTCATTTTCAGGTCCGTAGATATAACTCTTTTCAAAGTCAAAACAATTGAATCGAATAAGTATCGTATCATTTCCATCAATTTTCGCTGAAACTAATAGGCTAATCCCTTGGTCCGTATGGTCTTGAATATTACCGTCCCATGACTCGTGTTTAACAGTAAAAGTCAATCGTCCAACGGAAAACTGGTCCTTCATTCGCTTTGTAGTAACCAAATTAAATTTCACCCCTCGATTTTTCGATCACTATACCATTGATCATTGTTCTTGGGTTTAACAAACAAGGCATATTACAAAAGTGCAGAATAATAACCATTATACTACCCAAGTTCATCAATAAAACGTTGGAACGTTAACCTTTAATCCAGCAGATCCACAGAAAGGGTCTCTCCTAATTCAATCCCCGAATTCGCGTAATAGGATGTAATAATCTGAACATTTCCAACAAACCTCCAACATTTTCCATCTGCTTCTTCGAAATAGTGCCTATACCAATTCAACAACTTACACGAATCATACGCGTCATGCTCAACGGTATGCATTTTGAATCCACTGGAACCGCCTTCAATCTTGAACGAAAGCCCTGAAGTTGCACCAGCTGATACCTAGTCCTTATCCCCACAACCAATAATTTTATGCTTATCAAGAGACTTAATAGTTTCGGTGGCATTCTCAAACTTCACGTCTCCGACTACACAAGCACCAAAAGCCAGAGCACTTAAACCAATTAAAATCGACAATCTAATAGTATGAATAATCCATGGATTATTCGATCCAATCCCTTTTAATGAAGTAGATCTCTAAGTGAATTCCTACCTTGAATTGCGGCGGGATGAGCTTCTTTACCGCTATCTAAAATTGATGATATCTCTTCTTCCAAAAATGCCAATATAGCTCGATCCATATCCTTTCTAGCTAATGAATGTTTTCCTTCCATATCGCTAAACCTATGAGCCTTGTTGCGATCAAGCTTATCGGCTAGATATGTAACTTTAGCGATTGGGCCCAGATCAACATTGAAAGTCGTATGCCATCGTATGGCTTCCAAGATTTCTCCGTCATTTATACGGAAACAATCCGATAAAATCTCTGCTCCTACCGGGCCATGTAATAGAACCCTATGTCTATCTTCAAGGGGATGTATCTGCAATCCATATCTTGTTGCTAAGCGGTGTAATTCATCTCCTTTTATATTTCGTGCAATATCATGGCACAAAGCTGCTAATCCGGCTTTCTCGATGTCTACGTCATGGAGTGTAGCAAGTTCAATCGCCTTTTTATGAGCCCTAACTAAATGTTCCGCTAATCCAGATGGGAGAAGCCCTAAATAGTGGTCCAATTTCGTTTTTCCGCTAGAAATTACTATGTGTTGGTCCATATAAACAAATCACTCGAGCTATATTTTGCTATACCAGACCCGCAATAGATAGCATATTGACGACATTAATGGAAGGATCAGTATTTATGCTAGTCTGCAAACTAAGTCTTACGACAAGAGAAATCTCAAACTCGCATTAGGAACAAATAGTTCTATTAGAATGTTGACCAGCAAAGATATTACTATGATAAAAAACACCCACGAGATAAAATTGGTAGCAGGGCTGTTAGTCCGCCCAAATGGGGTTTTATATCTCACAGCCTGTAACGCAGTTTTTGTTGCATGTCATTTCTGCAGTTACAGTTGTGCCGGCACATAACAATCAACACTCTTGTTATCCTGTCAACCAAAGGAGATATTCCACTATCAATACAATTCCACATCCAATAACAAGACCCTTAATCACCCCGTAACCCAACATTTTCTTTATCAACGTTCACGACCTCAGATAGTTATGTTCCCGTAAGATGCGAGCGCATTATATCACCACAGCTTCAGTTAATTGTCGTTGAATAGAATGTTCTCCTGAGAACACTTATAAATAGGTGCGCAAGTGCGCCCCAATATTCCTGTTAAGTAATTCTCCCCTTAATTGTGTCAATCAAGGGCATCAAAGTTTCGTCTGCTAACGGCCTCCTCCCCTCTTCTACGTCGTGCACCAAGCTCACCAAGCATTCAATCAAAGGAACTTCAATACCGGATTCCTTAGCCAACATAATCAGAATCCCAATTTGATCATCTACTTCAGTTTTACGTCGTCTGACTGCCAAGTCACGCCAGATCCCAGAATGTGTTTTCGCCGTCTTCCTATTAAAATCAACCAATCCAGCAATACATCGGTCAGCTGCAAAATGATCACTATCTGGCAAAAATGCAGATGGATCGAATCCGTCAAATCCCACGGGGACTATAGATCGTTTTCGGGCTACTGCCATAACTTCTCGTGCAAGTCCGCTCCATATTGGTGCGAGCTCGGTTTTGGCAAAATTGTCGGCCATAGATCTATCCGTTAACGCCGTGGCAAATAACATGGCTCCATAAGCCAGTTTGCCCCACAGATAACCCCAGATATTATCTGTCAACACAGCATCCGAATCAAATTTTTGCATCACTTTATACATAGCATTAGTTCTATAGGAGACTGATCCATCTAACTCACCCAGCACAACAGCTCCACGATTCCCAAAGAGTATTTTCCCCGGCCCAAGCCAGTCCGCTCCAAAGTTTAAAAAAGCTCCCATTGTTCTATTGCGACCTACGATTTCGGATATAACAATCTCATTTAGTCCATTTTGAGCTGACAGAACATATCCATCTTTATCTAAATGCGACAACAACATATTGGTAGCCAGTCTAGTATGCTGAGCTTTCACAGCAAGGACTATCCGAGAAAACCTACCAACCAAATCTTTCGGCAAGAATGCCTTTATGTTAACTTTAAACGCCTCGACAGGTCCTTCTATTTGAAGCCCTGAAGTGTTACACGCCTTTATGTGTTCTGAAACTACATCAACCAGGACCACATCTTCTCCTGCCTTCGCCCAAGAAGCTGCCAACGTCCCTCCAATAGCCCCTCCACCCCATACTAAAATAGGATCATCCATTTAAACCTCTACTTGAAAATCCTGGTTACTCTACAAATCCAATATTATCCCATTGAAAGCGAACTAGAATTAACAGAATCCCCTCTTTAACGCACGGCCAGGTAAAAAACCTGTATGCTTACCATGATCAACTACAATCTCACCATTGACTATCACATACTCTATGCCACTGGAAAATCTCCTGGGATTGAGCCTGGTAGCATGCGGATTGATACTGTTAAAGTCGAAAATCACAACATCTGCCTTCATTCCATCTCGAAGTAAACCCCGACCCGTCAAGCCTAGACGGTGGGCCGGATATGATGTCATCTTGCGAATAGTATCTGGCAACGACATTCTTTCATCATCACGGCAATATTTGGCTATAACCAAAGGAAATGTTCCATGCGATGAGGCCGGAGGATAATCACCTAGTAAAATACCATCGCTACCAACCATAAGGTTAGGGTGTGAAAAAAATGCAGGAAGCACCATAGGATCTGGACCAGAAGAATGAAAACAGGGTTGCAAATCATCATCGAGTAGGAGATCGCAAACAGCATTGACAACGGTTTTACCAGTCATTTCTGCAAGTTTCGCTATTGACCATCCTTCATATTTTTTATTCCTATCATATTTAAAATAAGTTAACCATACATCGTCCCAACTCTCTCGATAACCCAGACTAATCTCTTTGTGTAATCTAGCCCTACTCTTTTGAGATCGTAAAACTGAGTAGACAGTTCCTAACCCTCCATCATGTGTCCATTGAGGCAGAAAGAATAGAAGTCGTGTTCCACCATGTGTATAGGGGAAACAATCAAATGTAACATCTAAATTATCGGAATTTGCCTGATCCACTAAGTCAATTAAACGCATACTACTACCAGGGAAGGCCGCTTTGGGAAGCATGTGAGTAAGGTGGACTGGTACTCCACTGCGTCTACCTATATCTATAGCCTCACGATATGGATCAAGGAACCTATCTCCGAGAGCATAACGCACATGAGTGTGATAAATTCCTCCGAGTTTAGCCACTTCTTTAGATAAATCCACTAATTCATCTGTGTCTGCATAACTACCTGGTGGATAATCTAGGCCTGTAGATATGCCGATTGCACCCTCCTCCATTGATTCCCTGAGAAGCCCCCTCATTCTGTCAGATTCCAAGGCTGTAGGTTTTCTGTTGTTCCAACCCATAGCACTAATTCGTATTGGGGAATTGCCCACTACATACGCAATATTTACTGACACCTTCTTGTCATATTCGGCTAAGTATTCAGATACGGTTGACCATGAAGGGGTTATTGGTGGAGCTCCATCTAAACCGGCATTCAGTACTATGAAATCTTTGAGGTCTTGTTCCCTCGTGAATGGTGCATATGAGTTTCCATCTACACCGATAAGTTCTGTCGTTACACCTTGATGTACTTTAGGTAGATGCTGTGGATCGTGAAGAATCATCAGTGCAGAATGAGCATGAACATCGATAAATCCAGGGCAGACTATTTTACCCGCTGCATCAATGACTTGGTTGGCCTCTATATTCGATACGTCGCCCCGAAGTATCGATATTGTGTCACCTTCGATTCCAATTGCTGCGTGAAATCCCGGACTCCCGGTGCCATCAATAATAAAACCATCTTTAATAAGGAAATCTATCATGGATTA
>Ga0209403_10000154_pt1 | contig 107499 bp, 84 predicted proteins | sample ArcticOcean_MG_C_8_FD_187440 | JGI IMG/M metagenome (GOLD analysis project Ga0209403, IMG submission 187440) | Marine microbial communities from western Arctic Ocean - ArcticOcean_MG_CB11_86 (SPAdes) (version 2) | ecosystem: Environmental > Aquatic > Marine > Oceanic | place: Arctic Ocean...
AGTATCCTGAAGCTGCTGCAAATTGGTCGCCGGGCTGATACCCAGCGCCGTGCAGGCCAATTCGACTGCCGCGTTGACTACGTCGTCACATGGTGTGCACGGGGCGGCATCGCCCTGTGCACCAGCCGCACCAGCCGCACCAGCCGCACCAGCATCGCCAGCCGCACCGGCCGCACCGGTGTCGCCAGCAGCACCGGCAGCACCAGCAGCACCAGCATCACCTTGCTTGCCTTGCGGCCCCTGTGCACCGGCAGCCCCGCCGCCTTGCGATTGCAAGTAGCGGAATCTCGCGTCCGCATCCGGGTAGATCGGCAGCACTATAGAAGGACCAACATCCGTAACCATCGTGTAGACGCCGTTAGTGACAGAGCCCGTGCCGGCGCCCTCGTGAGTGATTGAGATACTGGCGTCTTCGTTGATACGGAAACTGATATGATGGGCCGCCGCGAAGTTATGAATGTCGTACGACGCGCCAGGGTCATTTGGGAGAAGATCAACTCCATGCCCATCAGGTACTACGGGTGAGGAAATACTCCAATAACCATGATGGACCGGACCGCCGCCGCCGAAAATTGCCCATTGCCCGTTGCTCGGGTTTACCAACCACGATTCAATGTTTATCGGGGTGGCGAGGAGCGTGCTGGTTCCCTCACCCACCGCGGAGATGGCTGGCACAATGTTTTGAATCAGGCCGGCGGCATCGACTTCGAATTGAATGCTCGCCTTGCCTGCTGCACCGTGCTGGGGTACCAGAGAATACGCACCAGTCTCGATGGATCCTGTGACCGGCCCACTTCCGTGAGCAACCGCAGCAAAATCACCTGGATTGGTAGGACCATAAATGGTATAATTACCACCACCGAATGTTCCTGTCGAGTCCACGGTGATTGTGTGTGCCTGAACCTGACTCACGATGCCGAGCATGAGCACGGCTGCAATTACTGTCTGGATTTGCTTGATCATTTTTGACTCCTTCGAGTTCTCCCGCAACTGTACGTTGCGAGTGTCGTTTGTTAGGTGAAACCGACACACTCCTAACCATCAGTGGTGCATCAGCATCGCGATGTTTCAAACTGTTATAGTTAATCTCCGCCAAAAAGTCAAGAAAAAAATTGCGGTTGAAACGGCAGGGGCTCTCTGCGTCTGTCCATTTTGTATGTCGTCTTGAATGGATCCAGAAGAAAGCAGGGGGGGGATGGTCAACTTGTTAATTTGCAGGACTTTATGGAAACCCTGAGACGGACAAGACGACGTTTCAATATGCCTTTTCTTCTTTGCGGGAAATCGCCGAAAATCACGCCTCCCGCAGGTCCTGCCCGTAATACACATCGATCGACTTGCCACGAATCGCACGCGTATCGTCAGCCGCCAGAAAAAAAGCGGTACGCACAATATCATCTGGATTGATTCGCGGTTGAAGATCAAGATTAATGAGGTCGGGATGTAAGTCGCCTGGCTTGGAGCGCGGGCCTGGCGGTGGCGGATCATTGCTGACAGCACCGGGTGAAATGGCGTTTATCGCGATATCGAGATGGTTTACTTCGGCGGCCATCGCCTCGGTCAGGCCGAGCAGGGCGAACTTGGAGGCGGAGTAAGCCCCGCGCGTTGCGAGCGCTTCCTTGCCGGCCATCGAGGCGATGTTGATGATCCGGCCGTGTCCCCTGGGGATCATTATCTTCAGCGCTTCGCGGCTGCACAGGAAGGGGCCTCTCAAGTTGACTTCGATGACCCGGTCCCAGTCCTGCACGTCCGTGTCTACGGTATCGCATTTCAGGTTCTGCGCGGCGTTGTTGAGGAGAATGTCCACGGCCCCGAACTGCTCGGAAATCTCGGAGAAGACGCGCAACACATCAGCTTCGACACTGACGTCCGCTTGCGCCACCATGCATTCGCCGCCCAGTGCCTCGATCTCTGCAGCGACATCGGCGAGGCTGGATTCGGTCCGCCCCACCAGGACAGTTCGGGCCCCCTCCCTGGCAAAGCCGACGGCAAGGGCACGGCCAATGTTTCTGCCGCCTGCGCCAGTGACTACGGCGATCTTCCCTCTGAAACGCTTGTCCATGATTCGGTCCTCATAATTTATTTCGGGTAATCGATACGCACATAGTCAAACACGACCATGCCTTTCGGCAGCCGCTGGTCGTCGTTGTCGCAGGCCTGTCGCGGGACAGTCCATATACAAAGCGGGCGTCATTGTCGCCGGCATAGGCTTCAGTATCAGGCCGAGCTGCTTGTAATGGCGGTACGTGGACAATCACTGGGCATTACTGGACCGTAGGTACGGCGGAATTCAACCGATGCCGCAGCGCGTATTGGCAGGAAGGTAAGCGTTGGCGATTTTACGTTCCGGCCGGAGTGGGTATCTTACCCAGTCATGATCAAGGTCAATGAAAAAGATGTGGCGTGGGTCGACGGCATGACGCTGGCGACGTTGCGGGCACAGCACAAGCCGGATGCCGATATCACGGTGTACAACGGTTTTCCTGTTGTCGATGATTGTCCGGTAACTCGCGGGGACCGGGTTTGCTTCATCCGGCGCGGCGAAATGCCGAGCGCCGCGGAGATGCGGCAGCTCATCGTCTCGCGTCACTCTCCGGCGGTTTACGAGGCGGTCTGCGATCGCACTGTTGGGATTGCCGGTGTGGGCGGCCTGGGTTCGGCCCTGGCGATCGCCCTGGCGCGGTTGTCGGTCGGCCGGCTGATTATCGCTGATTTCGATGTCGTCGAGCCAAGCAACCTCAATCGACAGCAGTATTTCTGCGAACAGATCGGTATGCGCAAGGTCGATGCCATGAAGGCCAACCTCGAGCGCATCAACCCCTACCTCGATGTAACCATAGTTGCCGAACGCATCGATGCCGGCAACATCACTGCGCATTTCGCCGCTGCCGACGTGTTGGCGGAGTGCTTCGACAACCCGGAATCGAAGAGCGTCTTTGTCGAAACCTGCCTGGCCGAACTGCACAAGCCGGTCGTGGCGGTGTCCGGGATTGCCGGCTATGCGGACGCCGACAAGCTGGTATGCCGCGAGCCGATGCGCAACTTCTACCTGATCGGCGACGGCGTCAGCGCGGCGCAGCCCGGCTGCGGCTTGATGGCGCCGAAGGTAGGCATTGCGGCGCACATGCAGGCCAGCAAGATTCTCGAATTACTCCTCGACCATTCAACCGGAGCCCCCAAATGAACCTGACTGTCAACGGCGAATCCCGCACTTTCGAGCAACCGCTTTCGGTGCACCAGTTGCTCACTGAATTGAGCCTCAACGAGAAGCGTGTCGTCATCGAACTCAACGAAGCAATCGTTGATAAAGACAGCTATATCGACACGTCGCTCAGCGATGGAGATTGCCTGGAAATCATTCAATTTGTGCCGGGGGGTTGAAACTTTCCCAAAGCGAACTATTTCAATGTCTTTTATGCCTATGTCCCGGTAATACAATTTTCACCCAAGCGTTGACTTCATGCCCCATCGCCTTCTCCGCTTCGGGCTCAGCAAAGAATACAACGAGCCCCGGATGTTCCGCTCGCCGGAGCAGCTCAAGAAGTCGTATGATGTGGTCATCATCGGTGCCGGCGGCCATGGTTTGGCGACAGCGTACTACTTGGCGCGCGACCATGGCATCACAGATGTCGCGGTCCTCGAGCGCGCCTACATCGGCAGTGGCGGTACCGGCCGGAACACCGCGATCGTCCGTGCCAACTACCTGACGCCCGAAGGCGTCGCCTTTTACGACGAGAGCATCCGGCTGTTCCAGGATCTGTCGGCTGATCTGGATCTGAACCTTTTTTATTCGCAGCGCGGCCATTTCACTCTGGCCCACAGCGACGCGTCCCTGCGAACGATGCGCTGGCGTGCCGAGGTCAACAAGCACCTCGGTGTCGACAGCGAGTTGGTCGACACGGCGTTCATCAAGGAGAAGTGCCCGCACATCGACCTGTCCTGCGGCGGTCACGCGCCGGTGATGGGCGCGTTGTTTCATCCGCCCGGCGCAATTGCCCGTCACGACGCCGTAGCCTGGGGCTACGGTCGTGGTGCCGACCAGCGCGGTGTCGAGATCCATCAACAGACCGAGGTGACCGGCATCGTGGTGAAAGGCGACAAGGTGACCGGCGTCCAGACGAACCGCGGCACCATCGAGACCAACAAGGTTGTTTGCGCCGTGGCCGGTTACACGCCGCCGATCCTGGAGATGGTCGGCATCAAGACGCCGCTGGTGATCCAGCCGCTGCAGGCCTGTGTCAGCGAGCCGCTGAAGCCCTGGCTCGACACGATCATTGTCTCGGCCAGCCTGCACTTGTACGTCAGCCAGTCGTCGCGTGGCGAGCTGGTGATGGGCGCCTCGCTCGATCCGTATACGATCCACTCGACGCGTTCGACGCTGGATTTCGTCGAAGGGCTCAGCGGTCATTTGCTCGACCTGTTCCCGTTTCTCGGGGACGTCAAGATCTTGCGACAGTGGGCCGGGCTATCGGACATGACCCCCGATTTCTCACCGATCATGGGGCTGACCCCGGTCGAGGGGTTCTACCTCGATGCCGGCTGGGGTACCTGGGGATTCAAGGCGACACCGGTATGTGGCAAGACGATGTCGTACACGGTCTCTGAAAATAAGCCGCACCCGCTGATCGAGCCGTTCCGCCTGTCACGCTTCAAGGAGTTTGAACTGGTCGGCGAGAAAGGCGCCGCCTCCGTCGGACATTAGCAGCGAGGACCGAACGATGAAAATCATGACATGCCCAGTCAATGGCCCGCGACCGTTGCAGGAGTTCGTATACGGTGGAGACGTCACCGAGATGCCGTGCCCGGACCAGGTGACGGACGAGCAGTGGGCCGCCTATGTTTTCGAGCGCGACGGCGCCCCTGGCCCACACAAGGAGTGGTGGTACCACGCGCCAAGCGGGGTGTGGTTCATTGCCGAGCGCGATACCGGGACAGACGAGATCTCCAACACCTACTTGTACAATGGCTGACCCTATTTTCATCGAACGATTGCCGGCCGCGGGTCACGAGTGGATTGACCGCGATCAGCGGTTGTGTTTTTCCTTCGAAGGCCGCCGCTATGGGGCCTACGCCGGCGACACGATCAGCAGCGCGCTGTGGGGTAATGGCGTCCGACTGCTCGGGCGCAGCTTCAAGTATCACCGGCCGCGCGGTGTCTACAGCATGTGCGCCCACGACGCCAACGTGATGCTCGAAAACGGCGAGACCCTGAATATCCGTGGTGACACGACACTGGTCGAAGACGGCATGGACTTGACTGCGGTCAACACCGTCGGCAGTTTGCGCTACGACTTGGCCGGCTTGACCGACCGCATGTCGGGGTTTCTACCGGTCGGCTTCTACTACAAGGCGTTCCACACGCCGAACTGGATGTTTCCGAACTGGGAGCGCATGATCCGTGACATCGCCGGCCTCGGCAAAGTGAATCCGGCGGCCGAATGGAAACCGTCACCGAAGGGTTACGATGCGTGCGACGTATTGATCGTCGGTGGCGGCCCCTCGGGCATGGCGGCAGCCCTGGCAGCCGGTCGCGCCGGCAGCCGCGTCGTGCTGGTCGAGGATACCCGGTGCCTGGGCGGCAGCCTGTGCTACGCCGGGGCCACGGCACCCGAGTCTGTGGCGACGATCAATTCCATGCGCGACGAGATCGCGAAGCTCGAAAACGTCGAGGTTCGCCTGAACACCTCGGTGCGCGGCTGCTACAGCGAAAACTGGCTGGCGATGATCGGTCCTGGCGGCATGACCAAGATGCGGGCGACAGCTGTCGTCGTCGCCACCGGCGCCTATGAGCAGCCGGCCGTTTTCCGGCACAATGATCTTCCCGGAGTCATGCTCGGCACCGCTGCCCAGCGGCTGGCCCACTTGTATCGCGTCAAGCCGATGCAGCGGGCACTGGTCCTGCTGGGCAACGATTACGGTTACGGCGTTGCGCTCGACCTCAAGGCTGCCGGCGTCGAGGTTGCTGCAGTCGTAGATCTCCGCGAGACGATCGGCAAAGGCGAACTGGTGCACGATGTGAAGACGGCGGGCATCGAGATTCTGGCCGGCCAGTGTGTCTACGAAGCCCACCCCGCCGGCGGTCTGCGCGGCATCAAAGGCGCCCGTGTCTGCCCGGTCAATTCCGACGGCACCTGCATTTCCACGACCGGCATCAATGTGAACTGCGACGGCATCGTCATGGCAACCGGCTGGGCGCCTGCGGGCGACCTCATCGGCCAGGCCGGCGGCCGTCTCAATTATGTGCAGGATGCGGCGCAATTCCGCCCGGACGAATTGCCGCCGGGCATGTTTGCTGCCGGTCGCGTCAATGGTGTCTTCGGTGTCGATGCGCGGGTCGAGGACGGCGGCCAGGCGGGCGGACAGGCGGCCGCCTTTGCTGTAGGCAAAGAACTGCCGGCACGGCGGCGACCGACCGATGAGATCATTGCACCGTCACATCCGTACCCGATTGTCAAGCATCCGAAGGGCAAGGCATTTGTCGATTTGGACGAGGACGTGCAGATCAAGGACATCGTCAACGCTGCCAAGGAAGGTTACGACAGCGCCGAACTTGTCAAGCGCTACACCACTGTCGGCATGGGCCCATCGCAGGGCAAGATTTCAAACCTCAATTCCTCCCGGATCCTGGCCAAGGCGACCGGCCAGACGATAGGGGCTGTTGGCTATACGACTTTTCGCCCGTTCACGCAACCGACGACGATTGGTGAACTCGCAGGTCGCCGGTTTCATCCCGACCGTCGCACGCCGATCCACAGCCGGCATCAGGCGGCCGGGGCGGTGTTCATGCACGCCGGCGCCTGGCTGCGGCCCGAGTATTACGGTCCGCGTGTGCGTCACCAGGCGATTGTCCACGAAGTGCAGGCGGTGCGCCACAGCGCCGGCATCATCGATGTCGGGACGCTCGGCAAGATCGATGTCTGCGGCGCCGATGCCGCGGAATTTCTCGAACGCATGTACACCGGGCGATTCAGTGACCTGACGCTCGGCAGATGCCGCTACGCGCTCATGTGCGACGAGTCCGGCGTCGTCATCGACGACGGCATGTCGGCCCGGCTCGGCGACGACCGTTTCTATGTCACCACGACGAGTAGCGGCTCTGCAGCGATCGTGCGCGAGATGAAGCGCTGGGCGATGATCTGGGGACTCGAGGTCACGATCATCGACCACACCGGACAGTTCGGTGCGCTCAATCTGGCCGGCCCGGAGTCGCGCAATATCCTTGGGCGCCTGACCGGTCTGGACATCAGCGCTGGCGGCTTCGAATACCTTGGATTCCGAGAGGCAGTTGTTGCCGGCGTGAACTGCCGGCTCATGCGTGTGGGGTTTGTCGGCGAGCTCGGTTACGAGCTGCACGTACCTGCACAGCATGCTGCGGCGTTGTGGGACGCCGTCATCGAGGCCGGACAGCCGGAGGGGATCATACCGTTCGGGGTCGAGGCCCAGCGCCTGTTGCGCATGGAGAAGGGCCACCAGATCATCGGCCAGGACACCGACGGCCTGACAACGCCGCTGGAAGCCGGGCTGGCCTGGGCAGTGAAGATGACCAAGCCGTTCTTCATCGGCCAGCGCAGCCTGAAGATCGTTGAGCCGCGGCCGAATGTCCGGGCACTGGCCGGCTTCGTGATGCACGACAGCACAGTGATGCCGTCGGAGTGTCACCTGGTCGTCGACGGTGATGAGATCTGCGGGCGCGTCACCAGTATTGCCAGGAGCCCGACGCTTGGGCACGTCATCGGCATGGCCTATATGCGGCCGGACCAGACGACTCCGGGCACGGTGATCGACATTCGTGTCGAGGGTCGGCTGGTACAGGCGGAAGTGGCGAAATTGCCGTTTTTCGATCCGTCCAACGAGAGGCAGAAATCATGAGCACCACAGCGTTTCGCACGAGTCCCCTGCACAGCGAGCTCGAGCAGTTGTCGCCGACCTGGACGATGGTTGCCGGCATGCAGGCTGCGTCCTGCCTGGGCGACAACGAAATGCACCTCCTGGAGACTGTGGCTCTGTGCGACCTGTCGTTCCTGCCGCGGCTCGGGCTCAACGGCCCGGGCGTGACCGGTTGGCTGCAGACCCAGGATATCGAAGTGCCGGCGGCGATGTACGAACTGGCGACATTGAGCGACGGCAGCAGTGTCGTGCGCATCGGCACCAACGAAGTGATCATCGAGGGCGTGCCTGGTGCCGGGACGATTGACAAGTTGACCGCGGCACTGGCGACGGACGTAAAAGACGTTTTCAATGTCACTCGTAACGAAGCCTCGCTGGCACTTGCTGGACCGGCTGCTGCCGACGTACTGGCGCAGACCTGTTCCGTCCTGGTTCGTGATCTGTTGCAGCAGGCGCTGGTGTACACGCGCGTGGCGGGCGTTTCCGCTGCCGTGTTCCAGCAGGAGCTCAACGGCTGCAACTGCGTACGCCTCGTTTTCGATCCGAGCTATGGCATCTATATGTGGCGTGAACTGCTGAAAATTATCGCGGAGTACGGTGGCGGCGCTGTCGGCTTTGCTTGCCTTTTTCCCGAATCGCAGTAACGTCCGCGTTGTTCGCAATTTTGACCTGCAGGAGACCTGCGTTCCGATCATCCACTGGACCGGATCGGGGCTAAACAAAGACCAATGGAGTACTCCCATGACTATCGAAGAAGCCAAAGAATTCCTCAAACTTAACGATGTCAGATTCGTTCTGGCCCAGTTCGTTGACATTCATGGCGCCGCCAAGACCAAGGCCGTGCCGGTGGCGCATTTCGAAGACATCCTGACTGGTGGTGCCGGGTTCGCCGGCTTTGCCGTCTGGGGCATGGGCCAGGAGCCGCACGATCCCGACTTCATGGCCAAGGGCGATCTCTCGACCCTGTCCCTGGTGCCTTGGCAGCCGGGGTACGCGCGCATCGTCTGCGACGGTTACGTCAACGACGAACAGTATCCGTACGACACGCGCTACATCCTGCAGCAGCAGATCAAGCGCATGGACGAGCGCGGCTGGACGTTCTATACCGGGCTGGAGCCGGAGTTCATGCTGCTTAGCAAGGACGAAAACGGCAAGGTCAACCCGTCCGACAGCCTCGACCTGCTGGAGAAGCCGTGTTACGACTACAAGGGCCTGTCCCGCGCCGCCGCGTTCCTCGAGGAGCTTGTCGAGTCGCTGATTGAAGTCGGGTTCGATGTCTACCAGATCGATCACGAAGATGCGAACGGACAGTTCGAAATTAATTACACCTATACCGACGGGATGACGTCCGCCGACCGAAATATTTTCTTCCGCATGGCTGCCGGACAGATCGCCCATGAATTCGGCGCCGTGTGCTCGTTCATGCCGAAGCCGATGTCGAACCGGACGGGCAGCGGCATGCACATGCACATGTCGATCGGCGATGCTGACGGCAAGATGGTGTTCTCGGATGATTCCGACAGCAACAACCTCGGCCTGTCACCGACCGGCTACCAGTTCCTCGGCGGTTTGCTGGGCCATGCGCCGGCATTGGCGGCGTTGTGTGCGCCCTCGGTCAATTCTTACAAGCGCCTGGTGGTCGGCCGCGCACTGTCGGGCGCCACCTGGGCACCGGCCTACATCTCGTACGGCGACAACAACCGCACGTCGATGGTGCGGATTCCGTACGGCCGTCTCGAGCTGCGCCTGTGCGACTCGAGTGCCAATCCCTATCTGGCCACCGCCGCAGTGATTGCCGCCGGTCTCGACGGTATCGAGCAGGGTGCCGATCCCGGTGCGCCGAGCAATTTCAATCACTACAACTACACGATCGACGAGCTGCAGGAGAAGGGCATCGGTGTACTGCCGCAGGACCTCAGCAGGGCCCTCGATGCGCTCGAAGCAGATCCGCTCTTCGCGGAAACCCTCGGAGCCGACTTCATCAACGAGTTCGTCACGCTCAAGCGCATGGAGTGGGTCGAATACCAGCGGCACGTCTCGGACTGGGAAGTGGAGCGCTACCTCGACTTCTATTAGGGGCTCTGGAAGCGGCGGCATCCTGCCCGCTTCCGGAGATGCTGGTACCGGTGAATCGTTGCGGCAAATGCTGAAACGTCACCGGATACGATTAGTTGCCGAAGGCGTCTTCGATGAGACCGACCAACTCGTCGATGCAGACGCTGGCTTCGAGATCGACGCTGATCGTGCTGCAGGCGGGCGTCGTGCCGAACACCGTGTTGTTGCGGGTCCAGTTGCTGGCGTCCGCCATGGTGGCACGCAGGTTGTCCGTAGTCCCTGATATCGGTGCGGCACTGCAGTCATAGAAGCCGTTACCCTTGTGGGTGAACGAAACGGCAATGTCGTTATCGGCCAAGCCGAGCGGCAGGGCCGATTCGTTCGCATTCAAAGAAGTTCCGGTGTCCCAGCCATCAGGACTATCATAGTTCAGGGCGGCGACGATCGTTCCAGCCAGCGCGCCGCTGCCGTCGATGCTCCCCTGGAAAGCGATGATCTGGTCGCCGACAGTACTCAGCGAGAATCCGGCATCCGACTCGGCGACCGAACCGGTCCTGGCAATCCAGGCGTTGCCGCTGTTGTGGACCAGATCGACGACTGCACCGGCCGGGATAAACGCCGTATCCGACGTCCAGGTGACCGTCCCTTCGCTGTCACGAAACTCATTCTCCGGCAGCTTCCAGTCATTGTCGGTGAATTGAATCTCCGTGCCGGCTGCAATGTTGACCAGCGCCACGAAACGGAAAACATCCGGATTGTCGGTATTGAGACCGGTGATGGCGACATCACCGGGGTCCAAAGGGGCGACTACGGGCGAGGGCGGTTGGCAACGCGGGACTGCCTGCCCAGAGGTCATTGTAGCTGCTCCGGACGCTGCGTTGTCGAGCCCGCCCTGGACCGATGTTGGCACGGCGAGATTGTTGCACAGCATGTTCTGAAACGCCGTTTCGAAACTGCTGCAGTCAGTGCCGTCGGAGGCCCTGTACCGGAGCGCCGTGACCGATGAGGATCAGGCTGGTCAGAATAATCAGCTTCTTCATGAATCAGGAACCTATTGTGTGTCCTGGGTCCAGCGGCAATCCCGCTCCCAACGCTAAAATAGGTTATTGATAGTTTGACCGGATTACTCAAGCTGAAATTTCAAAAAAGGGAATTCATACGGAGTCGGTCAGCCATCCGGGATTTTCAGGCTGGCGCCGGCGGGCAAGACCTGCCCGGAGCTATAGCCGTTGGCTGACATCAGCCGGCTTGGGGTGAGGCCGTATTTGCGGGCGATGACGGTGAAATTCTCGCCGTTCTTGACGACGTGCGTACGTGTCGCCGACGTTTCGGGGCTGTCACTGTTTCCGGCTGGTTCCAGCACGAACTCGGTAGTCTGTGCCGGGGCATTCTCGGGCAGCGCCGGATTGGCCGGTGTGATCTCCGTCGTATGTCGTGCCCGGTATATTTGGAAGCAGACAAACGCTCCGACGATGTGGACAACGATGACGACGGCCAGGCAGACCAGGAACCTGGACTGCATGAGGGGATGTTGTTTATGCATTATTCTTCTGTCATTCGTTCCGCAACAACCTCTATGAGGTGCTGCGCGTTTCGGCTGGTGCCTTGCTGAATCTGTGCGCGGCATGAAACGCCGTCGGCCACGATGATCGCGTCCTGCGGCGCCGCACGCACGGCGGGGAACAAGCGGCTCTCCCCGACCTGCATGGAAAACTCGAAGTGTTCACGCTCGTATCCGAACGAGCCTGCCATGCCGCAGCAACCGCTGTTGATCGCTGCCACTTCGAATCCCGGAACAGCGTGCAGGACGTCCATCGAGGGCTGGATCCCGACAACGGCTTTCTGGTGGCAATGTCCGTGGACCCGAACGGCGGCCGCCTCGTTACGCAGTTCCAATGGCAGGCGCCCGGCCGTGATCGATTCGGCCAGCAGTTCGTCGATTGTGACGCATGCCGCGGCAACATCCGCGACTCGTGTGCTGTTCAGGATGCTGCCGTACTCATCTTTGATCGTTAAAATACAGCTTGGTTCCAAACCGACAATACGATATCCGGCTTCGACCTTCGGGTAGAGCGCATTGATCAGGCGTCCGGCCTTGCTCCTCACGCCGTCGAGCAGCCCCTTCGAATACTGGGGCCGGCCGCAGCAGAGTCCGGCGCACAGTTCGATCTCGTACCCGAGTGCTTCTAAAACGCGGACCGCGGCGCGACCGATCTCGGGGTAGTTGTACTCGGTCCAGGTGTCCGCGAACAGGACGACTTTGCAAGCGCCCTCCGCGGTTTTCTGGCGCTTGTGCTGATGAAACCATTTAGAAAAACGCTGCCTTGCGAACTCCGGCAAATGCCGTTCCGGCGCGATCCCGAGCGTCCCGAGCAGGGCGCGGTTCCAGCGGGCGTTGAGCACCAGGTTCGATAGTGTCGAGGTTGCCGTACCGATCCGGCTGAGCCAGTCGACAGCGCCGAAAATCCGGGAGCGCAGCGGAATGCCATGCTTCAGCTGGTACTTGTACAAGAACTCCGCCTTCATCTTGGCCATGTCCACTTGCGAGGGGCACTCGTGCTTGCAGCCCTTGCACTCGAGACACAGATCGAGCACGTCATACAACCCCTTACCGGTGAGTTCCTCCAGGGGCAGGTCGCCGTGCAGAATCGACGCCAGGCTCCAGGCCCGGGCCCGGGTCGATAGAAGCTCGTCGTGGCTGGCTTCGAATGACGGGCACATCGTGCCGGACGTTGTCTTGCGGCACTCCCCATTGCCGTTGCACATCCCGGCGGCAAACGTCAACCCGCCTTCCGGCTCGAAATCGAGGAAGGTCTGGATCTCGATGGCACGGGTGTTGGGGTTGATTTTTAGATTCTGATCCGGCGGCTGGGCCTCGACGATCTTACCCGGATTAAGCAGGTTGTCGGGGTCGAAGGCGCGCTTGACGGCGATGAAGGCCTGGTAGATTTCCGGGCCGAACATTTTTTCGTTGAGCCAGGACCGCGCCAGGCCGTCGCCGTGCTCGCCGCTGATGGCCCCGCCATACTCCAGAACCATGTCGGAGATGTCGTGCATCATGCGTACCATCAGCTCCGCATCCGCCTCGCTCTTAAGGTCGAGCATCGGCCGCACATGTATGCAGCCGACGCCGGCGTGGCCATAGAAGCCGGCTTCCTTGCCGGCGTCGCCGATGTAGTCGCGGAAGGCGCTCATGAACTCTCCGACCCGGGCCGGTGGCACGGCGATGTCTTCGAGAAACGCGATGGCGCGTTGGTTGGTGCGCCGCGCCATAACCAGACCAAGGCCAGCCTTGCGCAGGTGCCAGACGTTGGCGATCGCCGCCGGTTCGGTCAGCGTGACCTGGCTGTAGGCGATCGATTCGCCGCGGACCTCGCGGTCGAAGCGTTCGAGCTTGGCCGTGACCTCGGCGAGGTTGTCACCGTCAAACTCTGCCACGAGCAGACCCTTTGGCTGGCCGTCCAGCCAGTCCAGACGATTACGCATCACCGGGTTCTGCTGCCCCATCTCGACGATGAAGTGATCGATCAACTCGAGGGCATACGGCTCGTACTGCAGCAGAAACTCCACCGCCTTCAGTCCGTCGATGAGGTCATTCAGGTGCAGTACGCAGATGCCCGTAACTTTCGGGCTCTTACTGATCTTCACGGTGATGTCCGTAGCCAAGCCGAGGGTCCCCTCCGAACCGGCGATCAGTTTTGCCAGGTTGACTCGGTCGTTGCCGACGATTTCATCGAGATTGTAGCCGGACACACGCCGCTGGATTTTCGGGAAGCGCCGGCGGATTTCGTCCGTAAGATTTGACCGGATGTCACCTATCGTGTCGCGGATGCGCCTGGCCGTGTTGGTTTCCGGCTGCCACTGGTCCCATTCAATCTCGCTGAATTTGTGCAGCTCACCGTGGGCCAGCGCCACGCTGACCGCCTGGACATCGTCGACCATTTTTCCGTAACGCATCGAATGTGCGCCTGAAGAGTTGTTGCCCAGCATGCCGCCGAGTGTTGCCCGGTTGCCGGTCGAAGTATCGGCGCCGAGCCGGTAGCCGCGTGGTGCCAGGACGCTGTTCAACTGGTCCTGCACGACGCCGGGCTCGCAGAGTGCGGTCTCGGTGTCGTAGTCGACGTCGATGATATGGTTGAGATACTTCGAGGTGTCGATGACCAGGCCCGGCCCGATACAGCCGCCGGCAATACCGGTCGCTGCGCCGCGCGGGACGACGGCAACGTTGTGACGCCCGGCAATCGCCATGGCTGTGAGCAGGTCTTCGGTAGTCTTCGGCAGCACGACCCCGACCGGGTCGATCTGGTAGATCGAGGCATCGATGCTGTAGGTCCGGCGGGAGAAGGTGTCGAATCGAACATCTCCTTCTATTTCGGCCTCAAGGTCTTTGAGCAGGTTGTCCATGCAGTATCTTATCCCGAATCACATGGACAATCCAATCACCCCCCGCCCGTGAAGATCCTCCATCTATACAGCGATTGGCGCTGGACCGGCCCTGCCGAACCGGTGCTGCAGACCTGCCTCGGCCTGCAGCAGCGTGGTCATGAGATACTGATCGCCTGCCCGCGCGGCCCGGACGACAAGATCGCGGGCGAGACGGTCGAAGGAAAGATCGCCGAGTACGGCCTGCCGTGCACGACGCAATTCCGGCTCAGCCGCTACCTCGGCCCGGCGGACACTTGGCACGACTGGCGGGCACTGCCCGGCTTCATCCGCACCCGGGAGTTCGACATCGTTCACACGCACCTGAGTCACGACCATGGGATCGGGACGGTTTGCACCCGCAAACTCGGCGCCAGTCGGCCGCTGCTGGTGCGGACTTTGCACCGGCGTTCGGTCCTCAAGGGGTCGCTGATCAACAAGGTGCTGCTGAACCGGCTGACCGACGGCATGCTGGTGTATACCGACGGGTTCCGACAGGCGTACATTGACCGCTTCGCCATCCCGTCAGAAAAAATCCGCGTGCTGCCGATGGTCATTGATTTGCAGCGCTTCCGCCCGGATTGCGGAGGGCGCAATCTGCGACCGGAGCTTGAACTGCCGGCGGCCAGTCCGGTGATTGGTCTGGTGACGCGGTTTCAGAAATATCGGCGCATGGAGGTGTTTCTTGAAGCTGCCGCTGCGGTGATCGCCGAGGTGCCGGAAGCCCGCTTCGTGTTGCTCGGCGCCTCCAGCCAGATGCAGTCAACGGTATGGGAGCCGATCAAGGCGCGTGGCCTCGAAACACAGGTGATTTGCGGCGGCTACCGGATGGACGACTATGTCGACACGCTGGCGGCGTTCGACATCTTCACGCTGCTGATGCCCGGCTTCGACGGCACGGCGCGGGCGGTGCGCGAGGCGATGGCCATGGGCATCCCCTGCGTCGTCTCGAACTACGGCATGCTGCCGGACATCATCCGTGACGGCGAGACCGGTCGGGTCGTGCCGCTCGAAGCCGAACCGTTGGCTGCCGCCTGGCTCGAGCTTATCCGCAACCCGGAGCGTCGCCGGGAAATGGGTGCGGCGGCACGGGCGGATGCTGTCGAACGATTTGACTTCGCCAAGATGGCGGAGAGCCTCGAGCAGTCGTACGGGGCGTGGCTGGCGAAATAGCTTTCCTGGAGGCGCGGTCTACAGCCCGGTGGGGAAATCGACGAACTCGCAGGTGGCGTCGAACTGTTTTTTCAGGAGGTCGAGCACGGCGATGACACCTGGCACCTCGGTCTTGTAATGACCGGCGGCGATGACGGCAACATCGCCCAGCTCGCGGATCACGTGGTAATCGGTGTGGCCGAATTCGCCGGTGATCAGGCAGTCGATGCCGAGACGGTGACATTCCGGAATGGCGCCGGCGCCGGCGCCTGAAATCACACCGACACTGTGAATCTCCCTGCTGCCGAAGTTGTAAACGACCGATTGGGTTGACAACTGCTCATCGACCAGTGCCGCCAGATCCGCGACCGAGATCGCCTCGACTTCACCGCGAATCCCGATCTCCGCGCCGGCGTATTCCGCGAAGGTCGACTGCTCGCGCAGGCCGAGGGTGTTGGCGATGCGGGCGTTGTGGCCGAGCTCGCGGTGGGCGTCGAGCGGCAGGTGTGCGGCGTACAGGGAAATATCTCGTTTGAACAGAACGCGGAGGCGCTCGGCGGTGTGCCCGGTGAGGCGCTTGAGGGAGTCCCCCCAGCTTTCGCCGTGATGGACAAAAATCAGGTCGGCATCGCGTTCGGCGGCGGCCTCGTACGTCTGCAGGCAGCCGTCGACCGCGCCGATGATCGTCGTCACGCTATCACCACCCTGGATCTGCAGGCCGTTGTTCGATCTATCGGACGGGATACTGCTGATCGCCAACGTATCGTCCAGAAATTCCACGATCTCATTCAAGTGCGCCACCGGAGACTCCTTCGATAGTCAATGCTTGCCACAGATCGCCACGCGTCATTGTTGACAGGCTGGCATCGGGATTGATATTTACGACGAAAAACTGGGCGGTCGGGTCGATCTCGGCCAGGGCATCCAGATTGCTGCCTTGACTGACAAAGGCGGCAGTCGAGAGGATGTCGGCAGCCATCGCTGTTTTCGCGACGACACTGACGTGCGCCACACCCTCGACCGGATGGCCGGTGCGCGGGTCCATAATGTGGCAGATGCGGCGGCTGCCGATCTCGGCGAAGCGTTCGTAGTCACCGCTGCCAGCGACCGACTGATTGAGAATGGCAACGGACCCCAGAATAGTCTGGTATTCCTCGGCGCGTGGGTTGCGAATGCCGATGATGTATGACTCCCGGCCCGGTGGCGGCTCGGCCATGCAGAACATGTTGCCGCCCAGGTCGATGACACCGCGGTCGATCCCCAGTTCACGTACCGCGGCGACGGCCAGATCGATGGCGTAGCCTTTGGCGATACCGCCGGGATCCAGCATCATCCCTTGCTGAGGGAAGAAGACCGTGCGGGCGTAGTCGTCGAAGACGATCTTGTCGAGACCGACCAATGCCGTGACAGCTGCGATCTCGTCGTCGGACGGAAGTTCCTGGCGTTTCGTGTAAAACCCCCAGAGATGCATGAGCGGGCCTGCAGAGATATCGAACCCGCCGTCACTGGTGTACCACGCGGCTCGTGCGGTGTTGAGCAGCTCCCACATGCGCTCGGTGCATCGGAAAGGCTGTTCGTGGGCTGTGGCGTTGAGTTTCGACAGTTCAGAGTCGGGCTTGTAGTTGCTGAACTGCTCGTCGATCTCCCTGAAGATGGCAAACACCGTGCTGGCGGCGTGGGCGCCGGCATCGGTATCGATCCAGAAGGTGACACCGGCGCGGGTGCCCATCACATGCTCTATGGCGGAGTATGGCCTGCCGTCGCGATGCGGCCGGGTGTTGTGCCAGAGCAGGCCGCCCGCGACCAGCGCCAGAGCGGTCAGCACGAACAGCGCCTTGCCCAGATGCGGTCGGGTTTTCGGGGCCTCACTCATTTTGGGATGCCGAGTCGCGCCATGATCTTCTGCATGTCGTTCCAGACGTCGCGCTTGGCGTCGGGCACGCGCAGCAGGTAAGACGGGTGGAAGGTGGGCATGACGGGAATACCTTTGTACTCGAGCCAGTTGCCTCGCAGCCGGCGGATGCCTTTTTGGCCTAACAGGAAGCGCAGCGGCACGGCGCCGAGGGTGACGATGACTTTCGGGGCGACCAGTTCGATCTGCCGCTCCAGGTAGGGCAGGCAGGAGGCCGCTTCGTCGGGTTCGGGATTGCGGTTGCGCGGTGGCCGGCATTTGACGATATTGGCGATGTACACATCCTCGCGCCTGATCTTCATGGCGCCGATTATTTTCGTCAGCAGTTGACCTGCGGCACCGACGAAAGGGATGCCTTCGCGGTCTTCGTCGGCGCCCGGGCCTTCACCGATGAACATCAGGTCGGCGTCAGCGTTGCCGTCGGCAAAGGCGGTGCGGTTGCGCCCTTCGCAGAGTCCACAGCGTGTGCAGGCGCTGACCATGGTTTCCAGTTCGACCAGGCTGGTATTGCTCAGGTCGATGGGGTCGGCGGTCGCCAGCGCTGCTGTATTGGGCTCACAGGCGCTCGACGGTTCGCGCCCGGGTGACTGTGGGACGGACTTTGGGTTGCGGTCGTAGTTGCCCGGCGCGGTCGGTGGCGGTGTGGCGGGCGCGGCCGGTGTCGGTGCGGTACTGGCGTGCAAAGCTGCTTGAGTCAGAAAGGTTTGGTTCTCCGGCGACAATTCGATGTACGGATCGTCCCGGCGCCGGCGTTCGAGAACATCCAGCAGTGCGCCGAACATTGTGATTGATGACATATGGCCTTACCTAATCATGAAGTTTCCGCTGTCAACTCAACTATTGTCGGTACTGCCGGCGGCGTCAAGCGCGGGCAAACAGAGATCACCACGAAGCCACGAAGGGCACGGAGAGGAAAACGGAAAATGAAACTAAGGATTTCGGGTTTCGTATTTGTTGCAGTACGTTATCGCCTTCGATATACATCCAGCCGTCGTTTCCACTTATTCGGAGATTCAATGATGAGCAAACTATCTGTTGCTGTTTTGATCGTAGGACTTTGTCTGTGCTTCGGTGCGACCGAAAGCGAAGCTTACACCGTCAGCCCGCAGGCTGCGTACGCGGCGATGCAGAGTACGCCGCACGCCATTGATGCGGCGGCTTCGTTTGCGACCGTGCCGAGCGCGGCTTCGAACCTGCTTTACCTGCCGCTCGGCGCCGTCAAACTGGTAATGTCTCCGTTGCCCGGCATCAGTGCGGGTAGTGCCATGAATGACATCGGCCGTGGTGTCCAGGCGCCATTCCAGATCATCGGTGCGGTGCTGAAGCTGCCGTTTGCGCTCCTGTCGTCGGTGTCGCGCATGCCGCTTAATGCACTGCCCCTCTGACGCCGTCCATCAGCTGATCAGCAAGCTCTGGGGGTAGGCGCCTCGGTTTGCGCGTGGCAATTGTCACACAGACGTGGATCGTGTGACCGGAGGCCAGCAGTTCACCGTCCCGGTGGATTTCACAGCGCACTTTGAACTTGGCGCCACGGCATTCCGCCACCCAGCCGGTGATCTCGATCAGATCGTCATAACGCACGGGCAATTTGTAGTCGCAGTGCGCTTCGATCACCGGCAGTTGCAGGCCCTGCACTTCCATTTCCCCATAGGTATAACCCAGATCGCGCAGCAACTCGTTGCGCAGCCGCTCGAAGTAGACGAAGTAGTTGGCGTAGTAAACGACGCCCATCTGGTCGGTATCGGCGTAAGGTACGCGATAGATAATCCGTGACATCTCCATTCAGGCCAGGCCCTCCCTGACAATTGCCGCCAGCTCGTTGACGACTGCTTCGACCGTGCGCCCGGTCGTATCGACAACGAGGGCGTCGTCGGCCGGCCGCAAAGGCGCGGTTTCCCGTGTGCTGTCGAGTCGGTCGCGTTCCTCAATCGCCGCGGCCACCGATGCCAGCGTGGCGCCGTCGATCGTCTCACCGGCTTGCTGCAGGCGGCGCTTGGCCCGTTCTTCGGGGGTCGCGGTCACGAAGAATTTGAAACGCGCCTGCGGAAAAACGACCGTGCCGATATCGCGCCCCTCGGTGACGGTGAGACCGAGGGTCGCGAGTTCTTGTTGGAGCGCGACGAGCCATTGACGGACAGCGGGTATGCGGGCGAGGAAACTGACGGCGCCAGTGATGTCGGGGGCACGGATCTCGGACTGCGGCACTTCGGTGCCGTTGAGGTAGACACGCAACTGGTTGGCCGCGTCTGGACGGCAGGTCAGGTCGAGATGTTCGAGCAACGGGGCGATGGCATCTGGGTCGTTACGCGGATCGATGCCGTGCTTCATGACCTGCCAGGTGAGGGCCCGGTACATGTCCCCGGTGTTGACGAAGTAGGCGTTGAGCGCCTCGGCCAGCAGCCGTGCAACCGTGCTTTTGCCCGAGGCGGCGGGGCCGTCGATGGCGATCTGTTCTTGTCTTTGCATGACAATATCATGACTGCTGTTGCGACCAATGCCAGCAGGAAAATGAATAAGAGGTGTCAACTCCGTGTGCGGGAGGGGGAATCTCACTGGCACGGTGCGTCCCCGCCCGTGAAATCGAGCCGTAAAAGTGCCGATCAATTATTACTTTGCAGGCCCCTTGACTTCTATTTGTACCGGTCGATTTCGAATCGCAGGCAGGGGTGCGCTGCACTTCAATAATATGTGGCGGCTCAGATTTTTTCGGTGAGCTGGCGGTAGTTGCGGTACTTGGCGGTGGCGTGGCGTTTGATCTTGAACGATGCCGGGGTATTGGCCAGCAAGCTATTGAGCTCCTGTTTGACCGCGGCTTCGAGGCTGCGGGCGCCGTCGCCGGGACAAAGCAGGCACCAGCGGTTGAGGCTGAGATGAGCGGGCACGGTGCGGTTGCTGGCCAGAGACTGCCGCCACAGTACCTCGGAGATGCGCCGGGACATAACTTCGGCAGCGACGGTGCTGCTTTTCTCCTGCAAACGGCCGAGGCCGGCGACGGTGATCGTAATCAGGTCGTGCGGCGGTGCACCGTTGGCGGCAATCTGGTCGAATTCGGACTGCAACCGAGCTTCGCTGGGGATGCCGCTGAGCCAGTGCTGGTTGCGGGCCTGCCGCTGTCGATCGAGGACGGCGTTGACACGGGCCCGGATTTCGTGGACATCGAAAGGTTTGGTGATGTACTCGTCGGCGCCGACACTCATGCCGCGGATCCGGTCCGGGGTGGTGTCCATGCCGGTGACCATGATGACCGGCAACGTGGCGGTGCGGACGTTGGCCTTCAACGTCTGGCAAACCTTGATGCCGTCGATGTCCGGCATCTGCCAGTCAAGCAGCACGATGTCCGGGTGTTCGTTGATGCAGGCGTTCAGGGCCTTGTAGCCGTTCTCCACTGGGATGACGGCGAATTCGCGGTTGAAGGTGTCGAGGAGCAGCTTGCGGACGGTCTCATCATCATCGGCCACGACCATGCGGGGTTTCTCCTGGCCGATTTCCACGACGATACGGAATTTCCAGGGCGAGCGATTGGTGCCGAGCTGGATGGTGTTGGCGCCGCCGGTGAGGAAGGTCGACTCGGCCTTGCGGTTGCCGCCGACCTCGATGTCGTTGACTAGTGTGCCTTTCATACTGCCTAGGTCTTTGACATAGGCTCGGCCGCCGGAGAAGCCAATTTCGACATGGTTGCGCGAGGCGACGAACGGTGGGCGTTCTTCGCGCAGTTCCAGGTCGCTTTCCCGCAGGTCGAGATTGGTGATCTCGTTCTCGTCGGCGGATGGCATGCGGCCGATGGTAAACGGAAACTTGTGGATGATCAGCTCGCCATGTTGGCGGCTGGCGTCGACGTCTGAGTTGTCAATCAGTAGAATCCGTTCGTCCACGACTGCATCCCCGGTTACAATTCGCGTGAATCTCAGGCATCCCGGACTGGCCGGTGGCCGAACTCCGCACATGCCCCGCCCAGACAACTATCCTTAGGATTGTTTACAATTACGGCATACTGCCGGATTGTCAATCGGCAGAATCTGTTTGCATAAAACGGTATTGCCGGTTGAATTTGAGCTGCACCTCAGGCATCTTGGACCGGCGGCGACCGGCCCCGCACATGCCTACTCGGACAACTATGTTTACGATCGATTACAATTACGGCACGCTGTTGGTCGAAGTTGCAGAGTCCGCAGCTGTCGATCCGATCGCACCGTATCTCACGTACGATGAGCGGATTGGCAGGTATCGTGCCGGCGCTTACCAGTACGCCACAATCGTCCGTAAATTGCATTGTGGCGGGCTGCCGTACGATGATCGCGCCCGGGACTTTGCGCCATGTCCATTCGAACTGAGCGACGTGATGATGCCGCGGCCGCTGCAGCGGGAGGCGCTGGCGGCCTGGAACGCCGCACAGCGGCGGGGTGTAGCCGTGCTGCCGACCGGCGCCGGCAAGTCGTTTCTGGCGATGATGGCAATCGCCGATGTGCAACGGCCGGCGCTGGTCGTCGTGCCGACACTCGATTTGATGCAGCAGTGGGCGACCCGGCTTGAGGAGACCTTCGCGGTGCCGGTCGGCATGCTGGGCGGTGGCAGCAAGGACGTCCAGGACCTGACTGTCAGCACCTACGATTCGGCGGTGATCATGATGGAGTTCATCGGCAACCGTTTCGGCCTCATCGTCTTCGATGAATGCCATCACCTGCCGGGTCGGGTAAACCGCATGGCTGCGGCTATGTCCATTGCTCCGTATCGCCTTGGGTTGACGGCGACGCCGGAGTGTAACGACGACGGTGACGCCGTGCTGGCGGAACTGGTCGGGCCAATCTGTTTCCGGCGTGATATTGATGAACTGGAAGGGGCAATCCTGGCGCCGTACGAGACGCATCGCATCGAACTGCCGCTGGATGACGACGAGGCAGAGGCGTACGAGCGCAACCGCAAGAGGTATATCGACTTTGTCCGGGCCAACGGCGTGAATTTCGGCAATCCGCGCGGCTGGCAGCAGTTCACCGGGCTTTGCGCCCGCATGCCGGACGGTCGCGCGGTGTTCAATGCGTATTTGGCGCAGAAACGTATCGCCGCCGCCAGTCGCGGCAAATTCCGCATGATCTGGGACCTGATCCAGCGGCATGCGGGTGAGCGCACCTTGATTTTTACGGCGGACAACAACACGGCGTATGCGCTGGGCCGCCGGTTTCTGGTACCGGTGATTACGCAGCATACAAAGGTGGTCGAGCGCAAGGCTTTCCTGGATAAGTTCCGCGCCGGTGATTACCCGGTGCTGGTTTCGAGCAAAGTACTGAACGAAGGCATCGACGTGCCCGAGGCGAGCGTCGGTATTGTCGTGTCGGGCAGCGGCAGCATTCGCGAGCACGTGCAGCGGCTCGGCCGCATCCTGCGGCCGATGGCGGGCAAGCAGGCAGAGCTCTATGAGCTGGTGAGTGAGGGCACTTCAGAATATCATATCAGCGACCGGCGGCGCCAGCATCGTGCTTACCAAAGATCTTCTTAGATTTCGCATCATCAAAGGGACGGTAAAGCCGCAGTTCGTCGACACCGACAACGCGATGCTGCTGCAGCTTGCCGAGGAGTTGCTGACTATTTATCGACAGCCCGGCGTCAGCCGTGGGGAGATCGCAGACGTTGTGGAGCCGGCGCTCAACTGCATCAGGGATCGCAAACTGGCCTGTGGCTTGGAAAAGCTGCTTCAGGATCGAGCCAAGTTCGGGCATGCCGAGGATGTCGATTTCGCCGAACACCGCAGCCGGCTGTTTGCGGATTCGGCAAACCTGCTGGGGCGGGCGGCAGGGATGAGCTTCGAAGCGTATCGCGAACAGGTGCTGGCCGATGCCGGTGACATTGACATCTATCAGGACCTCCCGGAGAACGAGCGTCTGGTGCGTTTCCGCGATCTGCAACCGCAGCAGCTGCTCGAACGTTACAACTGTGCTCAAGTGCAGTCGCTGCTGTTGCAGGCCCAGTCGCTGACCCTGACGATCGATGAACCGGAGGCGGCGAATCTGCGGCGGTTGATGAAGTACCTCAAGTTTTTTCGCCTGCTGGCGACGATTCATCGCGACGACACGAAGCGCAAAAAAAAGGCAACTGATGAATCGCGGCTGCGCATCGTTATCGACGGACCGGCGAGTGTATTGGGCAATACCGGCAAGTACGGTCTGCAGTTGGCGTCTTTTTTCCCGGCGGTCTGCAGCCTGTCCAAGTGGCGGTTGGAGACGACGGTCAGCGTACGCAACGGGCAGGAAGTTCGCCTGGTGGCGGATCAGAAACTTGGGCTGGTCAGTGCGTATCGCAACTTCAGTGCGTATGTGCCTGAGGAGATCGGCATGTTCCACCGCCATTTCCGGGAAACGGTGGGGGATTGGACGATTGTCGGCGAAACACCGTTTATCGACAGCGGCGATCAGGAACTAGTGTTTCCCGACTTCAGTTTCGAGAACGTCGACGGTGGCCGTGTGCACCTGGAGCTGTTCCACCGGTGGCACGGCACGCAGTTGCTGCAGCGCCTGGTCTTTGGTGCGGCGAATCCGGACTTGCCGTTGATTATCGGTGTCGACCGCTCACTGCTGTCGAAGCCTGAAATCGAAGGGGCGCTGGAGGGCAATAGCTGGTTTGCCGCGAACGGCTTTCTGTTCCGTGACTATCCAACGGTGAATAAGGTGCGGAAGTGCCTCGAAAACCGCCTGGCATGCACTACTCTATGACACTATGAAAATCACTTTCATCGGAGCAGGAAAAATGGCCACGGCGCTGGCTGGCGGCCTGGTCGAGGGCGGAATCTGTTGCGTTGACGACATCGTTGCCACGGACATACTGGCGGCTGCGCGCAACGCTTTCACGGCAGCGATAGGGATTACGACAGAGGCGGACAACGAGACGGCGATCGCGACGGCCGATGTCGTTGTGCTGGCGGTGAAGCCGCAGGTCGCGGCGGAAGTGCTGCTGCCGCTGCACGGGATGTTCGATGACAAGCTATTCGTCTCTATTGCTGCGGGCCTGTCGCTGGCGAATTTGCAGAAGTGGGTGGGCAGCGACCGGCTTGTACGGGTGATGCCGAATACACCGGCGCTGGTCAGCAAGGGGGCTGCGGTCTACGCCTGCAGCGGCGGTGTGATGGCTGACGATCGGGCGTTGGTGGAGCGGATTTTCGGGGCGGTCGGCATTGTCATGGAGATGGACGAGCCGAAGCTGGACGCCGTAACCGGACTGAGCGGCAGCGGCCCGGCATATGTATTTGAAATGATCCAGGCAATGGTCGACGGTGCCGAGGTCGTCGGTCTGGCGCCGGAGGCAGCGCTGGCGTTGACTGTGCAAACGGTCACCGGAGCAGCCGAGATGGTAGCCCGAAAGATGGGGACACCTGACGAGCTGCGCACAGCAGTGACGTCGCCCGGCGGAACTACGGCTGCCGGCCTGGCGGTACTCGAAGACGCGGAGTTTCGCGATATCATGACGCGAGTGATCCAGGCCGCCACCGAGCGCTCGGTGGAATTGGGACAGGGCTGAAGAATTTTTCAGTCGCCGGCCGCCGCCGCTGCCAACGAACAGCCTATCCTGCAACAGATCATTTGTGTTCGGATTGTTTGTCAACTCTTGGAAAGCTTCAAGCCGAATCCTCCACCGCCCTGGCCGGGCGTGTCTTGTTTCCATGTAAAAACATGTGGTTCGGAGGGTGACATCGCGATCCACCTAACCGTTTGCCTCAGTGATGATGAGGTGTATCGCAGAGGTCATGCAAGCCAATAACCGGGTCAATAGTGTCAAAACATTGCCGGCACATGACCCCAATGGCAATGATACGGCGTTTTGAGCCCTACGCAGGCGGTTAATGTTCCCCAAAATATTTGTAGAATCGGTTAGCATAACTGGTACAATGGTGTAGGCTTACCGTCACCAGCCAGTGACGGCGTGACGATTTACTTCTTTTCAGCAATAGTAGAATTGTATTTCTCGTTGACAAATCGTACCGCCCGTTACATTCTTTTCCATAACTTACGGTTCTATGCAAACCTACTGGAGGGATGGCTATGGAATAATTTGTTTTTTCCCTCAATTCAGATAGTCGTGATTCATAAAAAAGACGGTTCAAGCCACTGAACTGCTGATTACTGCGGTCGATCATCGACCAATGGAAACCAAATCACTGCTCCAAGCCAATTTGGAGCAACATCGAGTGGGGAATCACCGATGAAAGAGAAAGAGCAAGTTAGACAGCAAGCTGGTGTGAAGTGTAAGGGGCTTATCGGAATGATAGTGTTCTTCCTGTTCGCCAGCATCCCAATGACAATGGCACAGGAAGCCGCCGCTGACGCGGGAGAGGCAGCAGCAGCGGCGCCAAATGCATTTGCGGATGTAGTTGGTGCTGTGGTTAAGGACCTGCCAGGCATCGGCGGTGCCTTGGTACTACTGTTGGTTGGCCTTATCATCGCCAAGGTCGTTGCACTCATTGTCACCAAGCTTCTTGAGGGCAACAAGGTCGGCTCCTCGGTTTCCAGTTGGCTGGGCAGCACCGGACTGGGGGGCAGTTCGCCCGCGAAGTCTGTATCTTCGACGATTTTTTACCTGATTATGCTGGTGGTTGTGCTCGGGGTGGTTGGTCAACTGCAAGGGGACAGCTTTACGCCATGGAATGCCCTCAAGAAATTAGGGGGTGTAGTCGGTGACTGGTGGCAGCCAGTTATTTGTGCAGCCATTCTGGTGGTGGTGGCGTGGGCGCTGGCGACATTGGCACGTTTGATTGTCTCAAAGGTGCTGGGGGCGGTGGTGCCAAAGATTGACGGCGCTGGAGATGCTGCAGATCAGGCTGGAATGGTTTCCGAATCTGCACCGCAGTCGTCCACGGCTGGTGATGCCCTGTACTATGGGGTTCTTCTGCTGTTCCTGCCGCTTATCCTCACAACCTTGGGGGTGAGCACATCAATAGCGTGGGTGGATACGCTGCTGGCAGCGTGTACGGAGCATGGGCCTAATATATTGACTGCCGCGGTGATTCTGTGGGTTGGTTGCCTGGTCGCTCAGGTGGCGCGCCGACTCGTCACGGAGGTGGGTAGTTCGTCCGGTCTTGACACGCTTGCAGGAAAGCTGGGCATCGCCAAGGTACTCAATGACCAAAAGCTCTCGGGTCTGCTGGGCTTGCTGGTGTATATCGGTATTCTGATTCCCGTGCTGACCAGTGCACTGGGTGCTCTCCAGCTGTCGGAAACTGCCTCAGCGGTGACTGGGCTGGCGGCGCTGGAGGGGAAGATTCCGGCGATCATTAGCGCCTTGATTATCCTGGTTGTGACGCTGGCGATCGCCAAGGTCGTGAGTAGGCTGACCACGGACGTGCTGTCGGCCGTCGGCTTCGACACAGTCGTTACCAAGCTCGGCCTGCAGTCGGAAGGGGCTGTTGGCGGAAGCAAACTGTCGGCTGTCGCCGGCACGGTGACCTTCGGTGCGGTTGTGTTGTATGGCAGTGTCATGGCGTTGAACGCCTTGGGCGTCACGGCCACGGCGAATCTGTTCAGCGACTTCCTCGGCCTTGGTGGTCAGGTGCTGGTCGCGGGTATCATCATCGCCATCGGTCTCTACCTGGCCAATATCGCGACGACGGTAATCAGGGGCAGTGGGGCATCCAGTGCCGGAGGGCTGGCATCCCTGACCAAGATTGTGATCGTCCTTTGTGCGGTGATCATGGGCTTGAATGAGATTGATGCTGTCAGCGGCCTCCTCGAAAATAAACATGCGTCCACTCTGGCGCTCGGCGCTCTCGCTGTTGCGGCAGCAATTGCCTTTGGCATCGGCGGCCGGGACCTTGCGTCACGCAAGCTCCAGTCATGGACTGGTAGTTAGGCAGTAGACCGCTTTTAAGTAACTCACATTTATGCAGCGACCGTCGATTTTCGGCGGTCGCTGCTTTTTTTTGACGCGATGCCTCTCGCAATGGCGGTGGGCACGGACTATGTGAAATTAATCACACTGTTGCAGTAGCAAGATTCTCGGCGGAGATTGGTAGTACCAGGAAAGACTGTCCGATGCCGATAGCCGGACACTGAGCACATTTCGTGCCGGTCAATGCGGAACGCACTGCAGGTGCCGAAGGTCGTTGGCTGGTATTGTATTAGCGAGCCATTCTTTTATATTTGAATACTATTGCAACACGCCTTCTATCACTTCTTTTCCCGACAGCTGCCGAGTGCCAGTTGTGGCGTGGCAGTGAGTAGGGCTGAAAGGCACAAAGTTTACAGACCAAAGTAGGACTCGAAACTCTGCGTTATGATTGAAGATGCAGTATTGAAGGCGACGCATCGCGCCGTTTCTGACCGGCGCCTCCGCTGCCGGCGGTTTTCCTTGCCGGAGCTGTTGGTGGTGATCACTATCATCATGATTTTGATAGCCCTGTTGCTCCCGGCACTGAAGGAAGCGCGCAATGTGGCGCTAGTCGCTGTCTGCATGCATAACATGCGGCAGTGCTACATCGCCTTGTCGAATTACGATGCAAACTATCAACATTTGCCGACAGCCAAGGGGTTGACGGGGTACGCTGCGCCGGCAAACTTCGACGAGCCGTCGACGTATATTCGTTTTCAAAATAAACCGCGTGGGTTGGGCTTTCTGGTCGAGGGACCAAACGCCTCGCTGGTTGAATCGATGTTCTGCGCACTCTCCGACTTCAATTCCCGTAGTCCCTGGGGGTTGGAGACGTGGGACAACGCGAGTCTCTACACTGTTTCCTGGGTCTATCGCGGTGTGCGCGATGAGTACGAAGATCCGGAGACGGGAGAAACTGTGACGAAGTCTAACATCGCGCAGTTCGAGGATTACAGCGTGCCGGACCAGAAGGCAGTGCTGATGGATTGGAACCAGACGTATCCATGGCCCATTCTTTCCTTTGACCCTTATAACGGCAGGACGCTTCAACCTGTGGGTGAGAGCCATAACCTGCGCAACTCGAACGTCGCTTACGGCGATGGTCATGTCAATCTCAAGAGAAATGTCGACGACGGCGGATATCCGCTGCCGTTCCAGTACTACATTCCCGGAAATCCGTACAAGGTTGAAGCGATCCTTGATTGCTTCGGGGATGAAGATAATGAGGACAACTTCGACTTGGGTGACTGCCCAGGCGTCTACTACAGCGACGGCGACGGCGACGACGACGACGACGACGACGACGATTAGCAGAATTGCAGAGCATGGGTACTACAAACACCATCACATTCGATCCGGCTACCTACAAACCACAGCAGGCTACGGGGGCTGAGGTCTTTGATCGCGGTGCCGCGGAAGCAGCTGCGCGCTATGCGATCACGACGGAAAGCAGTCGGACCGTCGCTACCCTGTCGGAAGAAGAAAAGAACCTCTGGGAGAGGTTCGACGGGCAGGCATCGGTAAACGACATCTGCATCCGGTTTCTCGAGGCCGAACAGTCGCTGGTGCTCTCGCGGGTGTATGCCCTGATTGGACGGCTGTGGGAGCACGGTCTGCTCACCGAGGATCCGCATCTGCGTGAGAGCGAGAGCGGTGGCGCAACCGCAACCGACGAAGCGACCTTCGGCCTGCGCTTGCCGTTGCCGGGCACAGGCCTGTTGTCGTCGATCCTGGGCGGGCTGCTGAAGGTCGCCATGCTCAGTGCCCGGCCGGTGATCGTCCTGGCAGTCGCGGCGATCGCTGTCGGTCTCGGTGCCATTTCCGGTCTGCAGTTGCAGCCGTTGTTCCGTTTCAAGCAGGCGTTCGAAGGCACCTTCATCGGTGACGTCACGACGACGTACGGCTACGGCCTGCTGCTGATGATCGTGATCGGCGTGATCGCCTCATTCATCCGCGAACTGGTCGTATCCGCGGTCGAGGGATCCTTCACCGGTCGCTACCCGACGATGACCTTCGGGCTGTATGGCGTGCCGTCGTTCCATCACCCGCGGAAGTGGCGCAGCATCCTGCCGATGCGGCAGCGGATGGTGGCTGGTTTCGCGGGGATCGGCTTCGAACTGTTACTCGTTGCGGTCTGTGTTCTACTGCTGGTTCTCAACAGCAATCGCACGCTGCCTTTGAGCACTTTCGAAGTGGCACTGACCTACAAGGTCATGTATGTCCTGCTGATCCGTTCCTTTCTGCACCTGTCGCCGTTTTCCGGCAGCGACCTGCATGGGATCATGAGCGAGTGTATTCGTCTTCAGAATTTCCGGCAAAAGGCTTTCAGCTTTGTGCAGCACAAGTTGATCGAGACCCTGACGATGAGGAATCAGATGTGCAGGGAGCACCGCTTTTTCCTCGTCTACATCGGCTCCATTGTGTTGTGGGTGCTCCTGGTCACCAAGCTGGGGCAGGTCGTGATGACGCACGACGATGATTTGAAGGTCGACATGCTCAACATGTTCTTTGGTTGGCTCAGCCAGAGCCCGGCACACGGGCAGACGGACAACGTACTGGTAGTCGTGCTGTTGCTGCTGCTGGTGCCCGTAATACTGTCGTTTCTTCTGTCAATTTTCTGCATGTTCTACTTCATCTGGAGTTTTCTGTGGCAGCAACCGTTGTTCCGCCGGCCGAATGCGACCCTGACAGTCGCCGCCGGTGGTCTGATCTTGTTCATTCTGGCAATTACGCAAGTACCGAAAGAGCTGCACGATTTGTACACCTCAGCGGCGGGGCTGGCCGGCGTCGTGCTGTTGCTCGCTGGCTTGTTCATGGCCTACTGTACTTTCCGTGGCGGCGCTTCGCCGGCAGCTCTCCAAATGGCCGCCGTCGGACTCGCCACGGCAGTTGGCGGTGCCTGCGTTTTCAATCACGCCGTCGTCGGCTCGCCGGTCCCGATCGAGATACTTGCTGCGGTTCTCCTGGTTCCGCAGGTGCTGGCGGTATTGGGCAAACAACAATTCTCGTTTCTTTGGCGTGGCACGTCATTTGCCTTACCGACCTGGCTTTTTTGCATCGGCCTGGCGCTGTTCGTCGTCAGTCTTGTTGGCGCCTTGGGCGGCGGGGCGGCGAATGCGACGACGATGGGGCTGGCGGCGGAGCAGATCGATTTCATTGCCTTCGTCCTGATGGCGCTGTCCGTTCTGGCTTACCACGCGCATCTGAACGAAGCGTCGCTCGATGCGGACCTGCTGATTCTCGACGACCCGACCGGTGACGAGGCGGGTGCTCTGGCAACGACGTTTAACGAGCTGCAGCAGAATATTGGCCAAAGCCTGCGGGCCAAATGCGGCAGCTTTGCACAGGTCATCGAACGGCGCGTCGGAAAATCCGGCTTCGCCTTCAGCAAGCACATGGATCTTGACGGCGACGATCTTGATGGGCTGAGGCGCGACATTCAGGGCATCGTCTTGGGCATTGACGCGGCCATCGCCCGATACTTTGGTGTGGGCTTCAGCAACAAAGTCTTCCACCAGGCGTTCAACAAGCTCAACTACGAGTGCTATCTGGCACTGTACCACAACGTGCTGCAAAACACGCGATTCAGCTTTCCCGACTCGGCCGTCAACAGCGCGAATTGTCTGGAGCTGTATAACGGCATCAACTTTTTCCAGAGCCTGGGGGAAGAGGACAAGCTGTTTCTGTCACAGCGTATGGTCCTGCAGCATTTTCCGACCGACACGTTGCTGGTGCAATCGGGCGATGCTGCCGATTCCTGCTACATCATCGTCGATGGCCGGGCGCAGGTCGAAGAGGTCGACCTGGTCGGTGACAGCTATATTCTGGCGTTCTTGAATCGTGGTGACTTTTTCGGTGAGGCGGCGTTGCTCCAGGATTCCAAGCGTATGGCCAACGTCCGCACGGTCACGCCGACAACCGTATTGACGCTGTATCGCGAGGATGTGGAAACGTTGGGTGAGAAGCGGCCGGAGATTGTTGAAACGATCAAGCGGCAACTCGAGATCATGCACTTTCTGTTCTCTATTCGCCTGTTTGCCGACTTGCCGGCGGTGGTCGTGCGGTCGGTGTTGCCGAAGATTGCCATAGGCACGTACAAGAACGGGGACACGCTATTCCGTAAAGGTGATGCGGGTGACCTCTTCTATCTCATACAGTCCGGCAGCGTCTCGATTATTGACGAGTCGCTCGACGGCGAGAAAGAGGTCGCGGAACTCGGCACCCATGATTACTTCGGTGCGATAGCCTTGATTAAGGATGTGCCCCGGACGATGACAGCGCGCTGCCTTGCCGACACCGAGGCGCTGTTGCTGGAGAAAGAAGCGATGCTGCAGTTGGTCGAGGGCAGCAAGATGTTCGCCGCGAACATCAGTCGAGCCGGCAGCGACCGCTTGGAAACGGCCGGCTTCTGAGCCTGCTTGCCGTCGAAGGCGCATGCCGACCGTTGTGAAACGACCCGACTATCCTCTGCCCGCCCGCCTGGTTGCAAGGCCAGAGCTTCGTGGGGGATATCTTGGGCAAGACCTCCAGTCGGCTCCATTCGCCCCTAAGGGCGCGGGTCATACCCGCACCCTTAGGTAGACGGACTTACCACTTCAGGGCAGCCGCGGTCTGATACTCGGTGACGCGGGTTTCGAAGAAGTTCTTCTCCTTACCCAGGTCGATAGTCTCGCTCATCCACGGGAATGGGTTGGATGAGAAGTACTGCGCCGGCAACCCGATACGTTCGAGACGGCGGTCGGCGATGTATTGAACGTATTCTCGGAACATGCCGGCGTTGAGTCCGAGGATGCCGTTGGCAAGGCAGTCTTCGGCGTAGCGGATTTCGAGCTCGACGGCTTCACGAATGAGGCCGATCACGTGTTCCTGGAAGTCCTCCGTCCACAGGTCCGGGTTCTCGAGCTTTATCGTGTTGATCAGGTCGATACCGAAATTAAGGTGGATGGTCTCATCTCGCATGATGTACTGGAACTGTTCACCGATACCGGTCATCATGTTGCGGCGGTGAAATGACAGGATCATCACAAAGCCGCTGTAGAAGAAGATGCCTTCCATGATGACATAGAAGCCGATCAGGTTTTTGACGAACTCCTGCTGGCCTTCGAAGGTGGAAGTGGTGAAGCCGTCTGCCAGAATCCCGTTGGTCAGCTCCATCTCGAACGCGTCTTTGTCATGGATCGTGTTGACCTCATGATACATGTTGAAGACTTCGCGTTGATCAAGATTGAGCGACTCGACGATGTAATGGAAGGTGTGGGTATGCACAGCTTCTTCAAAGGCCTGACGCAGCAGGTACTGCCGAGCCTCGGCGTTGGTGACGAACTTGAAGATAGCCAGCACGACGTTGTTACCGACTAGACTCTCGGCAGTACTGAAGAAGCCGAGGTTTCTCATGATCACCTGGCGTTCGGCGTCCGACAACTGGCTGGATTTCCACAACTCGATATCACGCTGCATGGATACTTCGGTAGGCAGCCAGTTGTTGGCACAGCCGTTCAAGTAGTGCTCCCATGCCCACTTGTACTTAAGAGGCATGAGCTGATTCACATCTACGCTGTTGCAATTGATGAGGCGTTTATCCTCAACATTGATTCGCTTGCACAGGTCATATTCTTGGGGGCGTTCTTCGCCGACTACACAGCAAGACATAGAGGCACTCCTTCCTGTTCGGCACTAAGGGTTACGGCTGGTAGCAATGAAAAACCGTGGCCCTGACCGCGAGGCACCTACTGGCACGCATCGCAATCAGGGTCAAGGATACTACATGCTTTCGGCTGCCGATTGATATCGATCTCTGCCGAAGCAGAGCGATTTTTCATCCACCGCGGCTGGACGCCCCGGCGGTTGATGTCGACAGTCGACTTTTCAATCTGTGTGGCAGCGAGCGTCCGCAGATAGTACGTGGTCTTGAGCCCGGCTTGCCAGGCGTGCATGTACATCTCGCTGAGCTTTTTGCCGCTCGGTTCGCGCAAGTAGAGGTTAAGTGACTGGCCCATGTCGATCCACTTCTGTCTCCGGCTGGCACACTGGATCAGCCACGTCGAGTCGATCTCGAACGCAGTCAGATACCTCTTCTTGATCTCTTCTGGAATACGCTCGATCTCTTGAATCACTCCGTCAAAGTATTTCAGGTCATCGAGCATATCCTTGTCCCACAAACCTTCGTTTTTCAGATCTGCAATCAGGTAGTTGTTTACCGTGGTAAACTCTCCGGACAAATTAGATTTGACGAAAAGGTTGTTGTACGTCGGTTCAATCGACTGACCGACGCCGACGATGTTGGAAATAGTTGCGGTCGGCGCGATCGCCATCGTATTGCTGTTGCGCATGCCGTGCGTGCGCACAGCTTCACGTACGACCGACCAGTCCATGGTGACACCGCGGTCGATATCGAGGTAGCCGCCACGCTCGCGCTGCAGCAGTTCGATCGTGTCAATCGGCAACAGACCACATGACCACTTCGAACCCTCGTATGTATTGTAGGCTCCACGCTCGGCCGCCAGTTCGGTGGATGCGAGAATCGCGTAGTACGAGATCATCTCCATGCTGCGGTCGGCCAGAGTCACGGCGTCGGTACTGGCATAGCTGAAGCCGAGCTTGTACAGCGTATCCTGAAAACCCATGAGGCCAAGGCCGATGGGGCGATGCCGCATGTTGGCGGTATGTGCCTCCGGCGTCGGGTAGTAGTTGATGTCGATGACGTTGTCGAGCATGCGGATGGCAGTGCGTACAGTCGCCGATAGAATCTTTTCGTCGAGGTGTCCGTCGATGACGTGTGCCGCCAAGTTCACCGAACCCAGGTTGCACACCGCCGTTTCGTCGCGTGAGGTGTTGAGCAGGATCTCGGTGCAAAGGTTCGAGCTGTGAACCACGCCGGTATGGTTCTGCGGCGAGCGCAGGTTCGAGGGATCCTTGAAAGTCAACCACGGGTGGCCGGTTTCGAACAGCATCGATAGCATTTTACGCCAAAGATCCACTGCTTCGATACGCCGGTGGTGCTTGATCTGGTCGTTGGCGGCCATGGTTTCGTATTCGATGTACCGCGTTTCGAACGCTTTACCGTAGAGGTCGTGCAGGTCCGGCACATCATTGGGACTGAACAAGGTCCAGTTGCCGCTTTCGGCGACGCGTTTCATGAACAGATCAGGAATCCAATTCGCCGTGTTCATGTCTGGCGTACGCCGGCGCTCGTCGCCGGTGTTCTTCCGTAACTCGAGAAAATCCTCGATGTCGAGGTGCCATGTCTCCAGGTACGCACACATGGCACCCTTGCGTTTGCCGCCCTGATTGACGGCTACAGCGGTGTCGTTGGCGACCTTGAGGAAGGGGATGACGCCCTGGCTCTCGCCGTTGGTGCCCTTGATGTGGGAGCCGGTGGCACGGATATTCGACCAGTCGTTGCCCAAACCGCCAGCCCACTTCGACAGAGAGGCATCGTCGGAAACGACTTTGAAAATATGTTCGAGCTCGTCCATTACCGTCGAAAGGTAACAGGAACTGAGTTGTTGGTGCAGTGTGCCGGCATTGAACAGCGTTGGCGTCGATGACACGAAATGGAATGTCGAGAGCACGTTGTAGAATTCGATGGCACGTGCTTCCCGGTCGTCCTCTTGCATGGCCAGGCCCATGGAAACTCGCATCCAGAAGTACTGCGGCGTCTCGATACGGCGTCCATCGATGTGCAGCAGGTATCGGTCGTAAATGGTCTGTAGCCCGATATAGGCGAATTTGTGATCGCGGGTGAGCTCAATGGCGGCGGCAATCTTTTCAAGGTCATAGCTGAGCAGTTCGGACGACAGCCGACCCGCCGCTATGCCGGCGTCCAGGTAGTTCTTGAAATGGCGCCGATGGGTGATCTCGAGTTCGAGTTGCTGACAGTCGACGCCGAGGGATTCGCGATAGATGATCTGCAGCAACAAGCGTGCGGCGACATAAGAATAGCTGGGCTCGATTTCGATACGTGCCTTGGCGGCGAGGATGAGTGCCTTGTCGATTTCTTCCGTGGTGATGCCGTCGTACAGCATCCGCATCACGTCACCGTTGAGGTCCTGAGCGGAGGTCTCGTCGAGACCCTTGCACGCTCTATAGCCGAGCGCGCGGATGCGTTCGGGATCAAGCTTCTCGATGCTGCCGTCGGGCTTGGTCACTGTCATCGTGACCTGTTCCTGCGATGCACCGATATCGCCCAGGACGCGCGCTTTTTTCCGTTCCTCCCGGTAGAGGATATAGCGGCGGGCGACGTTGTAAAAGCCCTCCATCATCAGCTTTTGCTCGACGACGTCCTGAATCCATTCGACATCGAGATTACCGCCGCGTACGGCGTGTCCGACGACTTCCTGGGAGACCGAGTCGGCGATTCTCTGGGCGTTCTGCTGATCCGACTCGGGCAATGCCAAGGCTTCGTCGAGATCGGTTGCTGCCTTGAATGCTTTTTCTATCGCCCGGTAAATGCGGCCGTCCTGAAACACATCCATTCGACCGTCGCGCTTGCGGATCTTGAATTCGCGGTTCTGCAGCGGGTCCAGTCCAGCTAATTGGAGTTGGGTGTCGGATTGTGATTTAATCATCTGAAAACCTCTGAGGAATTGACAAAATGTGTTTTGGCTGGTACGGACTCCATCAATCTTGAGATGTAACTGTACACAAACGCCCAGAACGCTTCGCACGCTCATCATGCAGAAAACCGTCGCTTCCACGGCATCCGACCTTAGATCAGAAGCCGATATCCCCCCCCGGGCTATAATAGGCTGGAAGCGGGGATTGGACTACTCTGACTGCTCTGCAAACGAGGAGTGGCTCACCGTTCCATATCCTTTAGCAACAATATTTAGCTGCGAAGGACAAAACAATATAGGAAGTCCAGTTTCTTCCGACAAGCTTTGCGGTCATTTTTCTTTTTTCTTTTCTGACCATGCATTTATTAACCTACTGTTAATTCGGTAGTTACACACCGGCTAAAAACTGACAAATTCCATTGTCCGGCGATCTTTCCCATTCTACCGGAAACTTGACCATCAACTAATTGATATCACGTATGTTATACAACACGAAATAGCCAATTGAAGCATTGGCCTGGCGGAAAAACGGCGGTTTTCCGGCGGATATTGCGCGGCAAAAATCGCCGTGTTCGCACAATCCGGCTGTTAGGTTCGTTTTTCCGACGGTAAAAGGGGCTTTAAATCGATCGATACGTATTGAGTAAACTATCATAAATAACTGATAAAAAGATATGTTATAAATTATAAATGAGGCGGAATTGCGGCGTATTTTCGCCGCGCGCGCCGTGGCTCACGCCTCTTTTGTCGATGAAAGTGCCGTAATTAGTGGTCTATATAGCTTATTTGGTACCGCTACCAATTTCATAATCGAAAGAGACTGTGGCCTACAGGTCTGATGGCGCGATATTCAAAACGGGACAGCCGGCGGCGGTTGGGATCTACAGAATCACAGCGACAGGCCCGGCAGCAGGTCGTCGGCGTCGTCGGCTGCCGCCGCTGGCTTAATGCACAGCGGCGAGTTGTTGCGCGGAGAATTGACCAATTGCGAAACCGTGTATGCCTCGAGCTCGCCGTTGTACGGCCGCAATAGCGACAGGGCCTCAGCTTGATTGCCGCGGTCCGTGCGCAACCATTGTTCGATGCCGTGGCCTGACAGAATCACTGGCATGCGATCATGAATGTCGGCGATTGCCGCGGCTGGCTGTGTCGTAATGATCGTGTACGTATCGAGCCGTTTGTCGTTGGCGGAAAACCAGTTGTCGTGCAGGCCGGCGAACCACAATACGCGGTGTTGCGGAGATCGGATGTAATACGGAACTTTGCCGCCGCGGCCATCGGCTGGTGCCTCATGTTTTTTCCACTCGTAATAGCCGTTGGCCGGAACGACGCACCGCTTTTTTTCGACCAGGTTGCGGAAGGCGGGTTTTTCCGTGACGGTCTCGCCGCGCGCGTTGATCATGCGATTACCGATCGACGGATCTTTCGCCCAATGCGGAACCAATCCCCAGCGCCGCAGGCCTGCCGTGAGTGTCTCGCCGCCGGCAACTGTCGGTGTGTCGGTAGTTGGCGCGACATTGTAGCAGGGGTCAAACGGTCCGAGACCAGTGCAGTCGATGTTGAGACCATCGAGGCTGGCGATGATCTCTTCCGGCGTGTCGTGCAAGGTGAAACGGCCACACATGTTTGATTAACCTGGCTATAGCGCCGCGCGCATGCGGTCGAGGCCTTCGGTCAGTGTTGCGCGTGGACAACCGAAGTTCAGGCGCATAAAACCCTCGCTGCCGAACTCACGACCGTCTGACAAGCCGACGCCGGCGTCTTCGAAGAATTTTATCGGGTTCTCGATGCCGCTGTCGCGGACGTCGAGCCAGGCGAGGTAGGTCGCTTCGACATGAGTCATGTGGATGTTCGGCAACTGGTCTGCGACATAACTCTCCAGTAGATCGCGGTTGCCGCGCAGATAGTCGATCAGTTCCAGCCGCCATTGTTCACCGTGCGTATACGCTGCCTGGCAGGCGGCATAGCCGTAACTGTTCATCTCCGGCATGATGCCGCGCATCTTTGCTTTGAATCGCTGGCGCAATTTGTTGTCGGAGATGATGGCGCAGGCGCAGCATAGTCCCGGAATATTGTAGGTTTTGCTGGGGGCGAGCAGCGTCACGGTACGGGCGGCGAGCTCGGGAAGAATCGTTGCGGTCGGCAGGTGCTCGACGTCGTCGAGCAGCAGTTGGCAATGAACCTCATCGGAACATATGATCAGGTCGTGTTCGATGCAGAATTGACCAAGCGTCGCAAGCTCGTCCTGACGGAAAACGCGGCCGACCGGATTGTACGGGTTGCACAGCATGAACAGGCGCGTGTCCGGTGTCAGTGCTGCGGACATCGCCTCGAAGTCGAACTGCCAGCTGCCGTTATCGCGTGCCAGCGGCACCGAGATCAAGGGGCGGTCGGAGCAGGGCGGTGCCTGCAGGAACGGTGGATAAATCGGCGTCGTTATCATCACTGCTTGCTGCGGGTCGCAGAATGCGCGGCAGGCGAGATTGAGGGCTGGCACCAGGCCGGGCAACCACACGACCCAATGTGGTTCGACAGTCCAGCGGTATTCACGCTCGAGCATGCCGACGATGGTGTCGACTGCGCCGACGGGTGGCACGACATAGCCGAAGATGCCGTGCTCGGTGATCTGGTTGAGGGCGTCGATAACCGGCGGCGGCGAGCGGAAATCCATGTCTGCAACCCACATCGGGATGATGTCACGGTCGCGGTACTTCTCCCACTTGAAGCTGCCACGGTCGCGGCGGTCGACGATCGTATCGAAATCGTATACAGGCATGTTGACGGGACACCAGGTATGAACGAGTAGAATTGACTTAGCCGATCAAAGGCGCTCAGCCCGAATCATTCATCGACCCCACGTGGATGAGCACCAGTGGTACTTGCGCACAACCGCACCAGCGCAAGCGTTGGAAAAAAGCCTATAGGCCCTGCCTCCCGCGGCTCTTGGCCGGTGCTTGCGGAGACGCGATCGCGGCTCATATGCCGTCGAGCTCGTGCATGGCCCGCTCCGATACGGTGCCCCATGCATTGACCGTCTTTTGAAAGGCGCTGAATGCGTCGTACACTTTACGACTCTGCGGGTCGCCGCTGCAGAGGTTGTCTATCGTTTCGCGGGAGTAGATCTTCAACTGCTTGAGCACCTCGTCGGGAAAGCGGCGCAGGTCGACCTTGTATCGATCGACCAGAATTTTCAGGTGATCGTTGTTCTTCGCCTCGAATTCTGACAGCACGGACAGGTTTGCACGGAATGCCGCTGTCCGGATGATCTCCTGCAGGTCGGCAGGCAGAGCCTCGAATGCTTTGCGGTTGACGATCAACTCGAGCACCGTCCCCGGCTCGTGCCAGCCGGGATAGTAGTAGTATTTGGCGACTTCGTGGAAGCCCATGAGGTAATCGTGGTAGGGGCCGACCCATTCAGTTGCGTCGATCAATCCGGTTTCCAGGCTGCTGTACAACTCGCCCGGCGGCTTGTTCACAACTTCGGATCCGGCCCGGTTCAGGACCGCTCCGCCGATGCCGGGCATGCGCATTTTCAGCCCCTTGAAGTCGGCGACGGCATTAATTTCGCGATTGAACCAGCCGCCCATCTGCACGCCGGTATTGCCGGCCGGCATACCCAGCACGCCGAATGGTTCATAGACTTCGTCCCACAAAGCCTGTCCGCCACCGTGGTAAATCCAGGCGTTCATCTGCTGGGCGTTCATTCCGAACGGTACCGCAGCAAAAAATTGCGCTGCTTTGACGTCCCCGGCCCAGTAGTACGAAGCGCAATGGCCAAGCTCTGCTTCGCCCTGGCCGACCGCTTCGAAAACACCGCCGGCCGGAACCCGTTCGTTGGCGCCATAAACCTTGATATGCAGACGCCCCTGCGACATCGTCTCGATCCAGGTCGCCAGTTTTTGCGCCCCTTCGCCCAGAACTTTCGATCCTTTGCCCCAGAACAGGACCATGCGCCATTCGAAGGTCTTGTTGCTGATGATAATATTCGGACCGACGATGTCTTGCTTGCAGCCCGTTGCCAGCGCCGTCGTCCCGACCGCTGCCGCTGCCGCGGTCTTTACGAACTTACGGCGACTGATCTCTTTCGAGGGTTTCTTCCGAGGTCCCATCTCGTCATCCTGTGCGTAAAATGGTCGACACCGGCCGCGACGACACGACGCGTCATGGGTCAACTGTTCAACATGGAAAGCACAATAACATCCACTGTTGCGAATGTCGAATGTTGAGAGCAGGGAATGGAAATGTCCGCTGCAGACCGACGATAATCCACTTCAATGGCCACTTTGGCCAGGGACAACGTCAATCATGGCAGTAGACCGCTGGTGCTTGGCGTCGGTGCGACGCGGTTGCGGAACACGGCATAGTATTGCTCTTTTCAGGCTGTAGCCGGCAATTGCCATGGCGTTTCGCATGTTCCCCTCATCATCCAAGCCTGGGGTCTGGACGGTACATTTTCTTGGAACGGCCGCCGTGCCGGGTCCATACACATCGCGCGAGTTAACACGGGCGTTTTGCAAATCATATCATCGCCATTCGGGTAGTCTGCCCGCCACTGGTTTGTCGGAGATCAGGTTGCCCCGTCAGCCCCGCGCGCGCGCCTCGGTAATATCGCGCCCGATCTGGTCTCGCAGCGCTTCGAGGCTGTCGAAGCGGCAGTCGGCGCGGATGAAGTCGCCGTAAACGATTTCGAGCGAGCGACCGTAGATGTCGGTGTCGAACTCGAAAATATGCATCTCGACGACGCGCTCTCCTGGATTTGCATCGGTAACTGTTGGGGCTGTGCCCTGATACAGAATGCCGGGATGATCGGTCCAGGTGCCTTCGTCGTTGCAAAGGCGCGCAGTCGCGGCGTAAATGCCGTCTGGTGGCAGGACCCCGTTGCCGGGTTTGATGTTGGCCGTGGCATATGTCAGGCTGGCGGCGCCAAGACCTTTGCCTCGTCGTACCGCGCCGTACACGGAGAACCGCCGCCCCAGCATCGATTCGCAGGCTGCCAGTTCCCCGGACGCAACCGCGGCCCGGGCCCGTTTGCTACTGATGGTGCCACGGGCGTCGTCGAGCTCGGGGACCGGTACGACTCGAACATTCAGATCATTGCAGAGTTGCTCCAGCAGACCGGTGTTGCCGGCCGCACGATGGCCGAAACGCCAGCGTGAACCGACACAAACGGCTGTCACTCGAATGCCGCTGCCGCACAGCACGTCGGTGACGAACGCCTCTGGCGTGATTCTGGAAAAGGACTCGGTAAACGGTATGACGACCGTCGCCGCTATCTCCTGGCGGGCCAGCAGCATCAACCGGTGGTCGGTCGACAGCAGCAGCGGTATGGGATCGCCGGTGCCGATGACATTCTGCGGATGCGGATCGAAGGTCATTACGACCGGCGCCGCTTCGGTGTCCGCTGCTTCCTGTTGCAATCGGTCGAGAATCCGGCGATGCCCGCGGTGCAAGCCGTCGAATACGCCGCAGGCAACGGCGACCTGGTCGATGCCGCTGCCGACAAGTTCGTGCAGGGATGAAGTGCGAATCATGTCAGTGGCCGGTGAAAAATGGATGGTAGAGGTGATGCGTCAGACATACTTGAGCGCGGTCTCGAGCGGGATATGGTGGCGGAGCAGCGTGTCGCGATCCCAGGTCTTGATCGTCTCCATGTCGGTAGCCTCGGCGACGGCAAGCTCGCCGCAGCCGGTCCGACGCAGTGATTTCAAATGGGCGCCACAGCCCAGTCTGTCGCCAACGTCGGCACACAGGGTGCGGACATATGTACCCTTGGTGCAACCCACGGAGATCGACACATCCGGCAGGTCAACGACATCGACAGTGAATGAATGAATGGTGATTGGCCGTGGCGGTCGATCGATCTCTTTGCCTTGCCGCGCCAGCTTATAGAGCCTTTGCCCATCGACTTTGACCGCAGAATACATGGGCGGGGTCTGCATTTGATCGCCGAGAAAGGCAGCACAAGTCTCGGCCACGGCATCGGCGGTGATTTGCGACCAGTCGGCGGTCGCCGTGATCTCGCCGTCGGCATCCTGGGTATTGGTTGTGGTGCCCAGCGTCATGATCCCCTGGTAGAACTTGTCTTGCCCGGAAAATTTGTCGGCCAGTTTCGTGGCCCGACCCAGCACAATAATCAGGAGTCCCGTGGCACCCGGGTCGAGTGTGCCGCAATGTCCGACCTTGCCGACCTTGAACCGCCGCAGATAGCCGACAACGTCGTGGCTGGTCCACCCGGCCGGCTTGTCGACCAGCAGCAAACCGCTCTCCTGAAGTGTCTTGTCGTCGATGATAGACATGCGGTAATATATCGTTTCATGTGCGACAAGAAATAAACCTTGGCCTGAAAATTTGTGGTGCGGTCGTTCCCGACCGTGCATGGGAACGGTACAGTATGGTTTCTTTTCATTCAAAAGTCCGATGTATTCGGTGCCGTAAGGTCGTACAAACTGCCGCTGACAACCGTTGCCACAGGCAAGCCAATCCACATGAACGACAGCGACATCAGTCACGACACGGAAACAACCTCGCCTGCGATCGTTTGGATCATGGTCTGTGGTGGTAGTTTGCTTCTGCTTGTTGGCGCCGGCATGATGACCGCGCTGAGCCCGCTATTCATCTACGGCAAGTTTTATGAGCAGCGCCCGGTGATTGCGATGGTCGCGTTCTACCTGACCGCCTGGATCGGCTACGTCCTGATTTTCGCATGGTCGCGTGCCGCCGGACGCACCCGCAGTCTGTTCTGGGTTGCCATAGCTTGCGCGCTTGTCGCACGGCTGTTGATGTGTTTTTCCAGTCCGCTGCTGGAGAACGATTTCTATCGCTACATATGGGACGGCATGGCCGTCAATCACAAGGTCAGTCCTTACGCCACGGCGCCGCACTTCTGCGAGGTCACCGACATTGAACCGGATCCGGAGCAGTTCGAAGCGGCAAAGCTCGTGCATTCCCGCATCAACTACCCGGCAGTTAAAACCATCTACCCGCCGGGAGCGCAGGCAGTCTTTGCTCTCAACGGCGCAATTTTCGGATGGTGGCCGTATGGCCTGCGCTGCATCTTTCTGGTCGTTGATCTGACGATCATGATCCTCCTGTTTCGCTCTGGTGCAGACCGGGCTGAAGGCCGTCGCCGCACGATCCTCTATGCCTGCTGCCCGCTACTTCTCAAGGAAGTTGTCAACTCGATGCACCTTGACATTCTCTGTACCTTCCTGCTGACGCTTTATGTCCTGTCGCTGATGCGCAATCGCATCGCACCGGCGTACGTCTGGGTTTTTCTCGCCGGCTGGGTGAAGCTGACGCCGTTCGTGTTACTGGCGCCGCTGTTCTTTCTGCAAGTGCATCGGCGTCAGTGGCGGCAGCTGGCGATTGCTCTTTTGCTGTTTGGCGGCGCTTCGGCAGGGATGTTGGGACTCATGACGCTGGGTGTCGACGAACCGTTTGCTGGGTTGAAGGAATTTCATGAATCATGGGAATCGAACGCCTCCGTCTTTGCACTTGTGCGCAGTCGCTTTGAGCACAGCCTGCTGGCCGGCGGTATTTCGACGGATGACGCATATGCCGGGGCGTGTCAGAACGCCAGGGATGTGCTGGCGTTCGTTTATCTCATCTTTCTGTTGCTATGGTGGCGTTATGTTCGCCACGAGCATGCGGCGTTGCGCTGCAGCATGTGGGTGTTGCTGGTGATGCTTCTGATCACGCCGGTCGGTAATCCATGGTACCTGCTGTGGCTGCTGCCGTTCATGGCGGTGCTGCGGAATCCGATGGTTCTGTTGTTGATGGTCATGACGTCACTCTATTATCTGTCATTCCACATCCTAAACCACGATCTGCCGCCAGAGATGAACACATACCTGCGTCTTGTCGAATACGTCCCGTTCTATCTTGGGCTCTGCGGCTATCTGTCGTACGTGTGGTGGCGGCGGACGCGGGCAGCGAAAAGCGTGGAAGAGACTGGCGATCCTGCTATAATCAAGACGTCGCGTGAATAGCGCTGCTGTCGGAGGCACCGCTTTCGTGCGTCTTCCACGGCCGGTCCTCGGGGTCTTTGGCCAGGCAACGGTTGACGACGAGTGCGTCCCAGTCCTGCGGCACTTCGGGCCGGCATTCGGATAGTGCCATCGGTGTCTGCGTCATGTGTGCCCGCATCATGTCCATGGGATTGTCGGCTTCGAATGGGGAACGTCCGGCGATCAGGTGATAAAGCGTGGCACCGTAGGAATACGTGTCGCTGGCGGCTGTCACTTTGCCGGTCGCTGGAATCTCGGGCGCCGTATATTGCGGCATTCCGCTCGCCCAATTCATCTCGGTCAGCCGCGACTCGTGCGGCCGCATCGCCATACCGAAACCCGCCAGCTTGACCGCGCCGTCTTTAGTGACAAAAACATTTTCCGGCTTGATGTCGCGATGGATGATTTCCGCACCGCGCACGGCGTTCAGTGCCTCTGCCAAGCCGCGGGCAACGTTGGCGACGGTATCGTAATTGCCGCGGCCGCGGTTCTCTATGATGTGGCTTACATCGCAGCCATCGACATATTCCATGACAAAATAGGTATGGCCGGCAAATGCGCCGCGCGCCAGAACCTGCATGATCCGGTCGTTGTCGCGAAAGTCGTCGATCATTTGCAGTTCGCGGTCGAAACGGTGAAATCGGCTTTCGTCACGGGAGACCTCCTGTGAGAGCATCTTCATAACCTGAATCTCGTCGCCGATGTCGCAGTGTACTTTGAAGACATACGAGCCCGCGGTCCAGGCAATCGTTCCCGCGATGGTGTATTGGTCGATATGTTCACCGAACCTTGGCAGCTGCAAATCGTGCCCAACGGCCTGGCTGGTGAGAATGTCGAGACGGGCCAACACTTCCTTTGAGTTGATCGGTACCGAGACCAGTTCATCGGCCTGTGCTATGTTGCCCGCCGGCGCAGGTGTCAATATCGTACGGCGTAGCCAGGATCAGCGGCATGGCGTCGGGATTGCCGTGTAGTTCCCGGTAGATCGCCTCGACGTCCGAATTCTGCGCGTCGGCGACGAGGATGGAATTTGGCCGCGGCCCCTTGGCGATTCCCATGGTCTGGGGCACGGTCAACGGCCGTGTCCCGGCTGTAGCCGAGCTGGATCAGGTCGCCGCACAGGTTCGGGGCGTAGATATTCGGACCCCCGAGTATTTCGACGTGTACCTCGGCTCTCGGTTTCATCAGAGTGGCTCCTGTACCTACCGGTAATGTGGCTGACTTTGCAGCTATTTATAGACCGACAGAACACGTCGTATCGATTGGCTTGGTACTCCGCGCAGTACTCGTCAGTTCAGACGCTTGAGGATGATCGGAATGGCGGGCGGTTGCTGTGCCTTGGGCAGTGCCTTGCGGATCAGGGTCATGTGGTTGGCCGGCAGGACAACCAGGTCGACACCCTCCAAGCGCGTTGATTTCAGTGGCACCATGCCGTCACCGATGCCCGTGACCAGGTCGTGCATCGACGTCTCGAACTGCGTGCAGCCCTTACAGTCGCCTGGAAGCGTTGCTCGCATGCGCTTCATAAACTTGGTCACGTCCTCACGGCCGAATGGACTGGCGCGGCCCGCAATGACCAGCATGTCGACGTCCTGCGGGTGCGGTCGGCCGTTTAGTTCGGCGAGAAAATCGCTCTCCGGCAGCAAGTCCAGCTTGGCCTCGCCGGCGCCGTCGAAAACACCACCGAACAGCAGGCCGTCGCCGCTGAAAACACGGACCATCTGGTCGCGCACCTCGGCAAAGCCGCGGAAGCGCGCGATCGGCGCCCCGTGATTCGGCGTGCCGACCATGATCAGGCGTTCCACCTTCGGATAGTTCATGTGGCCGCTGCCGCTGCCGTTGAGCAAGTCGGGGCGGGTCAGCACTTCACGCGAAACCAGGCCGCCCATGCTATGCGCGACGAGGCTGACACGGCGTACGCCACAACCCTTTAGGATCGTCAAGTGCTTTGCCAGCGTATCCGCGGATTCCGCAATCGGCTGGTCGTTTGGATATTCATAACGGCACACATCGTGACCGTGGTCGAGCAACTCGGGTATCACGTTGTTCCAGATACGTCCGGTGTCGTCGATTCCGTGCACCAGAACGATCACGCGCTCACCGAGCGCAGCGTCCGCCGGCGCGACATAATAATCGTCAGATGTGCATGCGAAAATGCCATACCGCGCCGCTGCTGCCGAGGCAGCGTCCGGAAACCATTCCTCGACCTGACCGCGAAATTCGCTACGGATATGTTGGCTTTGGCGGCGCATAGCGGCACGATCGATGTTGATTGTCAGGCGGTCGTCGTCCAATTCGAAGGTAACGATGCCCTCGGTCAATTCAGCCAGGCGCTTACAGTATTTGTGCTCTGTGGTATCAGTCAGGTCGAGCGACAAGTCGACGTTCTCACAAATTTGCTTGTTGTCGAGACCCATTTCCTCTGCCAGCCGGCCGAGCATTTTGCCTACGTCGAGACGGCCCTCTTCGAGCGCAATGCTCACCGAATCCTGCAGCTCCGTGTGGTCACCCGCATGCAGCAGGAAACCGGTGCAAAGCAGATACAGCAACCATCGCTTCTTTATGCTCAAAATTTTCATAGTCAATGCCCGAACGGAAACCCACGTGCGCCGAAAGACGACCGCGGGGGATTTCGTTCCCAGGCACCAGATGCCTCAATAGGTTGATCCAGTCAAGTTACCCTGTGTCAGCCCTGTCTGCATATCCCTAATTCATAAGTCAGCTGCCAGGATGAAAGTCGCGATAGAGCCGCAGCAACCCCTGCTGGGCGCACGCGTTGCTGATGACATCCCGGGCGCGGCTGGGCGGCATGAAAAAATGATGTATCGCTTCCTTCAACAGACGGTTGTCCTGCAGCTTCGGGACCTGCAGCAGCGTCTGCTTGCCTTGCTCACATTGGGCGGCGCTCTGCTTCATCATGCAGTCCGCAAAAAAAAGCGGAATAGCCAGATTCACCAGAAGATCCTGGAAGCGGCGCTCGCCAAGGAGGCTGGCCGGCTTTTCCAGGGCTCGCGTGAAATCGTAGAAGCTTTGCCAGGACGCATCGGCGGCAGCACCGAACAGGTCGTGCAATTGTCGCACGGACTCCTGTGGCGTCGTTTTACGGCGCATCGTCTGAATGATGTTGCGACCCAGCCTGTAGCTGTTGTCACGCAGAATCAGGTGGGCCGCGAGGAGGCGGCGCTCCGGCCAATTGTACGGCCGCAGGCGATGGCGGTTCCAGTGAATGTCCGGGCAGCCCCGGCGATGCGGCCACCAGGCGTCCCACAATTCCCGAACCAGCGTCCGATGCTGGGGCAGCACCGCCGTGCGCGTCGGGTCCGGCAGCAGCCCTGCCGCCCCGAAAAGAATGGCCATTGCCTCATGCTCGCCGGTCAAAGCGCTCAACCGGCGCACCGGCATATCCGTCGCCAGGCGCTGGAAGGCCAGCCGGTTGTTCTTGTATCCGAGGATGTCGAGGAACCGGTAGTAAACAGTCTGCTCCAGGCCGTTCCGGAGGATTTCTTCGGAAATCTCGCGCGATTTCTCCAAGATCCGGGCGACGCCGTACGACTGCAGCAAATCCGCGATATGCTCGTCGCTGAGTTTGGCAAAGTGACCGGCGCAGTTACCGGGGTGAATCTTGCTCGCATAAGGATAAAGTGATAGGTCGATGCGTGCCAGCAGCTCGGGCAGCGGCACGCTGAGTTGGTGCTCCAGCACGCATAGCGGTATGTCCTGGGGGAATGTGAGGTGATGGTTGGGATTGCTCCAGACGACGTGGAGGATAGTCCGGCTGTAATCGGGATTGCGGTCGTGGTGATGCCGGAACCAGTCCTCCGGCTGCAGGTGAATCTCGACCGAACCGTGCTGCAGCCGACCGTTCACTGCGATGGCGGCATCATGGAAATCCGGACCGGACTCGACGTTCCAGACACCGGCATGGAAGATCTGCAACAAATCACCTGCGACCGCAGTCAAAGGTGTGTTGACGAGTTGTTCGTTCCAGATGACCTGGACCAGTTTTTCCTGGAAATACGGTTGCTCGTCGTTGAAGACGAAGAAACCGCTGTCGAAGAGGTCATTGTAAAAGGCACTGAGCTTTCTGTTGGGATGAGGTTCGATATCGGGAGGCATAACAGCACCTTGAAAAATCAATCGTTCGGCTTGTTCTCTTCGACCACTACCAGACTGGAACGGTTCCAATGCCGTTGAAAAACAGGTAAATATCATGACCTACCGTATCTTTTGGCTCTGCTTGGCAACTACGATTGGGCTGTTGCCCGTCGCGTCAGGCCAGACCGTGCTGATTCCGGCCACGTCGAACCGCGTGACGCCAACTGTGCACGCGGTCAATCAGGTGCTGCCTTCGGTTGTCAATATCAGCACCGACCGTCAGGTCATCGTACAGTACAAGTATCAGATCGGTGCCGTCACCTACCGTTCGCGACCGCAAGCCGATCACCACCAGTCGCTTGGCAGCGGCATCGTCATCGACCAGCAGCACGGTCTCGTGCTGACCAATGACCACGTTGTGAAGCAGGCCCATAGAATCATCGTCACCCTGGCCGATGGCACCAACCACGCCGCCACCCCGATCGCGACCAGCGCCGCCAGTGATCTGGCCCTGCTCATGATTGATGATTTCCTGCCGCGCGCCGGCGTCACGGATATCCGGTTCGCCGTACCCGGCGATGTCTTACTGGGTGAAGTCGTGATCGCTGCCGGCAATCCGTTCGGCCTTGGCCACAGCGTCGCCGAGGGCATCGTCAGCGCTGTCGGGCGCAACAAAGAACTGAACGGTGTCTATTACCACGACGTCGTGCAGACCACTATTTCGATCAACCCCGGAAACAGCGGCGGTCCCATGAGCAATGCCGACGGCGACCTGATCGGCATGAGCACATTCACCGAGGACGAGGCTGAAGGGATCAGCTTCGCTATCCCCGTGCAGCAGCTCGAGGATGTACTCGGTGTCTGGCTCATACCGTCGCGCTTCGGCATGAACAGCTGCGGTTTCGTGCCGGGCACCCGGGTTGTCGACGGCAAAAGCGTCGCGGTTGTGCGCAAAGTGCTCGAGGGCACGCCCGCCGCCGCGGCGGGTCTCCAGGCAGGCCAGGTGATTGATCGTTTCAACGGTGTGCCGGTGGGACAGGCCATCGATGTCAGCCGCCGCCTGTGGCAATTGAAGGAAGCCGACGAAGTTGAGGTGGCACTCGGCAGCGGCGAGGTCATCAACTTCACCGTCGCAGGCATTCCGGATGTCAGCGCATTGAGCGGCAAGGAGCTCGGTGTCAAACGGCTTGGGCTCGAGCTGCAGCAGATGACCGAGCGCCTGGCGAAAGTTTGGGGTTTCCTCGATTATCGCGGCCTGGTCGTCAGCGAAGTCAAGCCCGACAGTGTCCTGCGGCGCCGCGACCTGAAGCGTGGCGACATCGTACGCTTCATCGGAGAGGAACCGATCACGGATTTCGTCTCCCTGGCGCGTGCTTTCCAGCGGGTGCACTACGGCGAAGTTTTGACACTGGTTGTCGACCGTCCCGGGCAGAACGGTCCCTACGGCTCCGGGCAACGCTCGTTTCAGCGGCGCTTCATCGAGGTGCCTTTCTTCCGCTGAGCCGTCAGCTAAACGGACGGTGCGGGTTCCGGAGTGAGTCGCCGCTGCCGTATGCTGCCGGGAGATGCCTGATTTCCCGCAGCCGCCAGCCCTGGATCACCACTTCGATGACGTCGAAGCGATACGCAATGTCCGGGTGTCCTATCTGGCGCAGATAGCGTTCTGCGGTGCGCACAATGTGCCATTTTTTCTTGGCGGTCACTGCATCGAGCGGTCGTGATCGCGACGACGGCTGCCGCGTCTTGACCTCGACAAAGCACAGCATCAGCCCATCACGCCCGACGATATCAATTTCGCCATGTGGTCCTGCGTAGTTGAACGTCAGGATCTCCATGCCCAATTCGCGCAGCAGTCGCGCCGCCAGTCGCTCGCCGCGCTCGCCCAGACGCAGATGCGCTGCTCGCAGCTCGGAGAATCGCAGTTTTCTGCCCGTTGCCATATCGGTCCGAATGTGATCGCCCCCAGTAAAAAAGTAAAGCCGCGATTCCATTGATAATTTATCTCCTTAAAGTTGACAGAAAGAATATTGGGAAGATGTACGTAAGGCAGATGCAGGACAAGAGTAGATGAACGAAGAGGACCATGGGATATTGCAATTCGGCTGGAGTTTTCTATATTGGTTATTTGGACGGGAGGGGAGGTGAAAACCTACCAGAAGTATATCTCCAAGGCGGCGGTTCTGATCGAGGCGCTGCCTTACATCCAGCAGTTCCGCGGCGCTTTGGTTGTGGTCAAATTCGGCGGCAGCGCCATGGAAGATGCGGCATGTGCGGAAAGTGCACTGCGTGACGTTGTGCTGATGGAATGCGTCGGCATGAAGCCGGTCGTTGTTCACGGCGGCGGCAACGCGATCAGTGCGCGGATGAAGGAACTGAACATCGAGACCCGATTCGTCAACGGGTTGCGCTACACGTGTGAAGAATCCATAAAAGTTGTCGACGATGTGCTGCACAACCAGATCAACCGCCAGTTGGTGCAGTCGATCGAGAAATTTGGTGGTCAGGCTGTGGGATTATCCGGCAAGGACGTGATCGGCGCGATCCCGATGAATGCCACGGATGAGGCGGGTGAGCCGGTCGACCTGGGGTTCGTCGGCGAAGTAGATACGGTCAACGTAGATCCGATCCTGGCTGTCACCGATCGCAACGAGGTTCCGGTAATCACACCGCTGGGCACCGGAGCGGACGGGGCTGTCTTCAACATCAACGCCGATTTCTCTGCCTGCCGCATTGCGGAGGCGTTGGCGGCGCGCAAGCTCGTGTTCCTCAGTGATGTTCCGGGTATTTTGGCTGATTCGCAAGATGAGTCGTCGCTGATCAAGACCGTTTGTCTGTCAGACGTCGATCGCCTGATCGAAGACAGGACGATCACCGGCGGCATGGTTCCGAAGATCAGAAGTGCTGTCGATGCGCTGCAGGCCGGCACTAACAAAGTCCACCTCGTGGACGGTCGCATCCAGCATTCACTGTTGCTGGAAATATTCACCGACGAAGGGGTCGGCACGCAAATAGTAAAAACCTGAGCTGTTGCCGGGCATCCCGAGAGAGCACAACACGGATCAACATCCAATGGATAAGGACCAAATTCTCAACCTTCAAAACCAGTACGTACTGGAAACCTACACCCGGGACATGCTCCTGGTACGGGGCGCCGGCAGCAGGGTCTGGGATGCCGACGACCGCGAGTACCTCGACTTCACTTCCGGCATCAGTGTCTGCAACCTCGGTCACTGCCATCCGTATGTCACCGAGGTAATCCAACGCCAGGCTGCGCGGCTGGTGCATGTCTCCAACTTGTTTTACAACGAATACCAGCCGCAGCTCGCCGCAGCTATTTCCGAGAACAGTTTCGGCGGCCGCGTCTTTTTCGGCAATAGCGGTGCTGAAGCCAATGAGGGACTGATCAAATTCGCCCGGAAATGGGGGAATGAACATGGTCGTTACGAGATCATCTGTATGAATGAGTCATTCCACGGTCGTACCTTGGCGACCCTGGCAGCTACCGGGCAGCCGAAGTACCGGGAAGGGTTCGAGCCTGCGATCCCCGGCTTTCGGTTCGTCGACTTCAACGACCTCGAAGCTTTGGACAAGGCGATTGACGAGAAGACGGCAGCCGTCCTCGTCGAACCGGTTCAGGGCGAGGGCGGTGTGGTGCCGGCGACCCAGGAATTTCTCAGCGGTGCACGGGAGTTGTGTGACAAACACGAAATTCTTCTGCTGTTCGATGAAGTACAGTCGGGGATGGGCCGTACCGGCACGATGTTTGCACACCAGCGGTATGGCGTCCAACCGGACGGCATGAGCCTGGCCAAGGCACTGGGCAACGGCTATCCCATCGGCGCCTTCATTGTGCAGTGGAAATGGGAGAATGTGCTGGTGCCGGGAACGCATGCCAGCACGTTCGGCGGTACGCCATTGGCGTGTGCTGCTGCACTGGCCGTGTTTGAGGCCATTGAGGAAAGCGACCTGCTCTTCAACTGCCGGAAGATGGGTGAGCATCTGCGCGGCGCCCTGGTAAAACTCACCAACGATCACCAGAAGCTCAAGGATGTGCGGGGTATGGGGCTGATGCTCGGAATCGTCGCCGATGAAGCTGTCGCACCTGTTCTGGCAGCAGCCCGCAGCAAGGGCCTGCTGATCCTGCCGGCTGGGCCGAATATCATTCGGCTGTTACCGCCGCTGAACGTTTCGCAGGAAGACATCGACCAGGCGGTTGCCATCGTCAGCGAATCTCTGGAGGTGTTGTGATGTTGAAAACCAAGCACTTCCTCACATTGCAGGACGTCGACAACGACGAGCTTGCTGCCCTGGTCAATCTGGCGCAGACGCTGAAGCAGCAACGGGGCGCGGCCGATTCGCCGCAACCGCTGGCCGGCAAGAGTATCGGTATGATTTTCTCCAAAGCCTCGACCCGCACGCGGGTGTCGTTTGAGGTGGGGATTCACGAACTCGGCGGCCAATCGATGTTTTTGGGTATCGACCAATTGCAGCTTGGCCGCGGCGAGACGGTTGCGGACACCGCAATGGTTTTGTGCCGCTACCTGCACGGTGTTGTCATTCGCAGCCATGAGCACGAAGGAGTCGAAGCGTTCGCTGCCTGTTCGAGCGTACCGGTGATCAACGGGCTCACGGATCTCTATCATCCTTGCCAGTTGGTGGCGGATTTGCAGACGATTGCGGAGTCCGCAGGAAGAATCGCGGGCGTCTCCGTGGCGTATCTTGGCGATGGCGCCAGCAACATGGCAAATTCCTGGGCGATCGCAGCGTCGTTGGCTGGTATCGACTTGCGCGTCGGTGCACCGGTTGGTTATCAGCCCAATGCTGCACTGCTCGAAAAACTGGAAGGCCCGGGGCGTGTTACGGTGACCGACGACCCTGTCGCGGCTGTGGCCGATGCCGATTTCGTCTATACGGACGTTTGGGTCAGCATGGGATTCGAAGAAGAGGCGAAGGATCGTCTGGCGGTGATGGCACCCTACCAGGTGAACGAAACGTTGCTCGAGCAGGCAACGTCGGATGTCAAAGTACTGCATTGTCTGCCGGCGTATCGCGGCAAAGAAATCACTGCCGAAGTCCTTGACGGTCCACGGTCGCTGGTCTGGGATCAGGCAGAGAACCGGTTGCACGCTCAAAAGGCGGTGTTGACTGCATTGATCCGATGAGCACAGGGCCAACCAATCCGGACGAGTTGCGGGGGCAGATCGCTCAGATCGACGACCAGGTGCTGGCGTTGACGCGGCAGCGTTCTGAGTTGACGCGGGTGTTGGCGTCAACGCAGGCAGCGGCAACCGGTGCCGGTGCGGCGGATGATGGTGTTGTCTCGGTGGCTTTTCTGGGGCCGGCCGCGTCGTTTGCACACCAGGCGGCACTGGCGCGGTTCGGCGATGTGGCGGAGGTGTTACCACAGACCACGATCGCGGCAATTTTCACAGCGGTCGAGGCGGGCGTGGCGAGTTGCGGCGTGGTGCCCGTTGAGAATTCCACCTACGGCACGGTCAGCGATACGTTCGACATGTTCTACCAGACGTCGGCTAACATCTCCGGTGAGATCCGCCTGCGGATCCATCATCATCTGCTGAGCCACGGCGGGTTCGACGACCTCGAGGAAATCTGCAGCCACCCCCAGGCGCTGGGCCAGTGCCGGCAGTGGTTGCAACGACATTTGCCCCACTGCCAGCTCACCGAGACGAGCAGCACGGCGGAGGCCGCGCGCCGTGCTGCGTCGGCGAAGAAAACCGGGGCGCTGGCAAGTAAACTCGCCGCTGACTGGTATGGCGTGCCCGTGGTACAGGAGAATGTGGAGGATTCATCAGACAACTTCACGCGCTTCTTGGTACTCGGACGCGATATTCCGGAACCAACCGGAGATGACAAGACGTCCCTGCTACTGGTGATTGAGGATCGTGTCGGTGCGTTGTTCGATGCCCTCGAGGCGTTCAAGAAAAACGGCATCAATCTGAGCCTGATTGAGAGCCGCCCCTCGCGGCTGAAATCCTGGACCTACTATTTTTTCATTGACATCGCGGGACACGCTTCAGAAGCGTGTTGTCGAAAAGCGCTGGACGAAGTCGGCACACATTGCGAAACCCTCAAATGCCTCGGCAGCTACCCGCGTGCGCAGGACCCTGCGTAAGTTATATTGGCAGTTGGCGAAAGGAGACTGGATGAATACTGACTATATCAGGTTGATCGCCTGTGCCGCATTGTTTCTGTTGGCCGGCGCTGCGGGTGCCGGCGATGCAGTGGAAGCGGGCGATCTGGTTGTGCAGGGCACGACGGTGCGGTCGATCGCGCTGCGTTGGGATATTGCGGGTGACGACAATCGCAATGCCGAAGTGACTGTGTCGTACCGTCGCCAGGGCGAGATCAATTGGCAGCCGGGGCTGGCCATGTTGCGGATCGGCGGCGAAGACACCGGCACGGAGACGTACATGAACGATTACGAGATGCCATCGCAATTTGCCGGATCAATTCTCGGTCTCTCCCGTGGCGTTACCTACGAAATACGCGTTGTTCTCGAAGACGAGGACGGCGGCAATCGCAACATGGTGATGGAGGCCACCACCAGGGATGTGCCGGTGGCAACGGCCAATTCGCGTGTCCTGCATCTCTATCCGAAGGACGAATTCGGTGTCAAGAATGAACCGAACTTTGACACGCTCGGCTCGGCTATCTCCGCGGCGTTTCCTGGAGATACGGTGCTGGTATACGGCGGTACCTACCAGGGCTCCTACGTCGTGCAGAACCGCGGCGAACCCGGCAAACCGATCAAGATCCAGGGGGTGGGGGACAAGGAAGCAGTTTTCGTCGGCGACAGGTGGAACGCGCTCATCGACATTCACAATGCCGCGTATCTGTGGTTCGAAGGGTTGACTTTTCGGGACCCGGGCACCCATGACGGACATCACACCGGCAACGGTGTCGTCATCCAGGCGGGCAACCGAAAGCGCAACATCGAGTCGACATGTGTCGGACTGACTGTGCGCTATTGCAAGTTCGAGGACTTTGGCACTGCGATCATGGCATCTGATGCGAACTGCCGCGACTTCACGATAACGGACAATTCATTCTACGGCCGTCAGAATTGGCTGGCGCCACTGGAAAACAAGGAGTTCAACTACCTGCGATACTCCGGCAGTGCGGTGACCATATCCGGCAGCAGCCACGACATCGGCTACAACTACATCGAGAATGTGCGCACCGGCATCCGTGTCACCAACGGCCGCGACGGCCGTGGTTTTCGCAAGGGTCAGGAGAATATGGCGATCGACATCTACGGCAATGAAATCACCCAGGTAGGTCGGGATTTTGTCGACGTTAGCGAGGGTGATCAGAACATCATTATTCGCGACAATTTCTGTGTTAATTCCGGGCGTTCGGGCTTCACTATCGGCCCGGTGTACGGCGGCCCGATCTACGTGATCAGCAATGTCCTGTACAATGTCATGCGATCGCTGCCGATGCACCTGACGCGCAATGCGACGGGCATTGAAGCGTATCACAATACTTTTGTCACTGGCGGCTGGGCCAACGGCGAGCCATTCAGCAACAGCCACTTCCGCAACAACATCTTCGTGGGCCGTCCGAACCTGGCAACGCACACCAGCTATACAAGCTTCGACTACAATGCCTGGAAAGAAGGCCCCGTCACGTACGGCGAGCCCTCGAACGAAGGCGCAACGGAGTTCGCATCGCTGGCGGAGTTCACGGCCAATACGGGCATGGAAACCAATGGCAGAATGATTGAATACTCGGATTTCGAAAAGCTCAAGCGCCCGCTCTTGAAGCTGCGCACCTACGATCCGTCAGAAATCAACTTCCACCTGCAGGTCGAGTCGACTGTCGAGGACGCAGCAGTCGTGATTACCGGTTTGCCTCGTCAATTACCTATCGGCAATGGCCCGGACATGGGTGCCTGGGAATTGGGCCAAGACCGCCCGCATTATGGCCCGCGTCCGCCCGAGTAATTGGCGCTATTCTGAAAAGACACCACACATGAGCTCAGGATTGAGCAGCAGCGGGTGAGATAAAAGCTCAGTCGACTCAGGGATATCCAGTGCCGGCGCCAGCGGCGGCAGCCACTTGTTCCACCTCATCGTCGGTAAGCTCCGGGTGAATGGGCAGGCTGACGATTTCGGCGGCGAACGCGTCGGTGGCGTCGAACAACTGGTGCTTCTGCCTTTTGAAGGCTTCCTGCCGGTGGACCGGTACGGGATAGTGGATCAGTGTCTGGACTCCGCTGTCCCTCATGTGTTCGATGAAGGCATCGCGTTGCTTCACCTTGATCGGAAACAAATGGTACGCCGGTTCACCGTATTCCCGGACCGCCAGCAGGCAGCCGGCCGGTAAAAGGTCACGATAGCGTGCGGCGATTTTCCGGCGGCGCGCGGTCCAGCGATCCAGATGTTTCAGCTTGACGTTGAGAATCGCGGCCTGTATCTCGTCGAGCCGGCTGTTGATGCCCTGGCGGGCGTGATAATAACGCCGGCTCTGGCCATAATTGCGTAGTTGCAGAAGTCGCTCATGCAGGTTCGCATCGCTGGTGACTACGGCTCCCGCGTCGCCGAAAGCGCCCAGGTTCTTAGTAGGGTAAAAGGAAAAGCATCCAAGCTTGCCGATCGTCCCAGTCGTTTTCCCGCGGCAGGTTGCACCGACCGACTGAGCGCAGTCTTCGATCACGCTGATTCGATGCGCTTGAGTTAACGCCGTGATCGCATCCATATCGCAACTTTGACCGTACAGATGCACCGGCACTACGGCGCGCGATCGCGGTGTGATCGCAGCTTCGACTGCCGCCGGATCGAGCAGACCGGTTGCCGGATCAATATCGACAACTACTGGGACTGCCCCGGTCATCGTGATTCCGGTGATCGTCGGGAACGCAGTCATGTTGCTGGTAATCACTTCATCGCCGTCACCAATCTCTGCCGCCATCAGGGCCAGCGCGATGGCATCGGTACCGGAAGCAACACCGACAGCGTAGTCGGCGCCGACGTATTTGCTGAATGACTGCTCGAACGCCTGCAACTCTTCGCCGAGGATGTACCATCCGCTCTCGAGTACCCGATCCACAGCCGGACGGATTTCGTCGCGTACCGCATCGTAGTGGGACTTGAAATCGTTGAACAGAATCATTGGTACCCGTGAAGAAAACTTAATGATCCCGTGCACACTGGAGGAAGTCGTCGTAGCTGCGGATGTAGTCGGACTCGTCGTAGTAGTCGGATGCGGCGATGAGCAGTACGCAGCCGGTTGAAAAGCTGTGCATCTCATGCCATAAGAGGCGGCCGAGAACCACGCCTACATGATCGCGGTACATAAGGATCTCCTGTTGCGTCTCGCCGTCGTCGAGCTTTAGTACAAAACTGCCGTTGATACAGAATATCACCTGCTCGAGTTCGTGGTGGGCGTGCTTCCCCCGGATACTGACGCAGTTCTCCAGGTTGTTGATGTAGTAGATGCGCTTGACCTCGAATGGAACGTCACGGTGCTGCTCGAGGACACAGAGGTTGCCGTCGTGCCCGTCGTTAATTTTCGTGAGCTCGACATAGCCGCTGCGCGCGACGTGAATATCCTGGACATGAATATCGTGAGGATCCATCAGCAGAGGTCCGGGGTCATGGTTTCCAGATGCGCCGCGACTGTGATGTTGTCGGGAGGTACCGGCCACTCAGGCGCCAGCTCACTTAGCGGGCGCAGGACAAAGTCGCGGCATGTCAGATAAATATGCGGAATCTGCAACACGGTCGTATCGAAGATCAGATCATCATACAATAGGATGTCGATGTCGATGATGCGATTGTCATGATAACCACGCTGTCGAGGGCGTCCCATTTTGTCTTCCACGGATTCGCAGACGGCGTGCAGTTCGTTCGGTGAAAGTGTTGTGCGGCCGACGATGGCGGCGTTGAGATACGGCTCGGCGTCATCTGGGCAATCAACCGGTTCGGTTTCCAGCATGGACGACATTTGCAGCTCGGAGACTGCCGTTTGGCCGAGACGCGCCGCCGCGGCACCCAAATGCGCCCGGCGGTCGCCCAGATTGCTGCCCAGCCCGAGCGCCACGCGATGACTACCCGGTGCCATCAGTTTCGCCTCCGATACGTGCGGCTATTGAGCATAACCAAGGTGTGGATGCCGCGCAATATCTCGTCGTCACGACGTGGCCGGTAGTTGCTGAAGGTCAGGTTTCGCAGCTGTGTCCGTTCCAAGGGCTCCAGTTCAGTAACTCGAGTCCCGCTGATGTTGAGCGATACCAGTTTCATATCCATCAGTGCGGAGAGATCCTTTATCGCTGTGTTCTTGATATTGAGTTCGGTAATCGGACAATTCGCCAGGGAGGAAAGAGTCGTGATTGGACAGCCTTCGGCATGCAGGACGCTGATTTTCTTGCCGCCCAGGGGGCTCAGGTCTGAAACATCCGTGTTCGAAATATAGAGCTTTTCGATCGGCATGGTCTTGACCGGCAGAATGCTGGTCACGTCGGTGTTGCTGATGGCAAGATAACGGATTTTCTTTCTGGCAATTGGCCGCAGGCGCGTGATCGGGCAGCCGTTCAACGTCACACTTTCCAGCGGCATCCTCTTGAGCATGTCGATATTGCGAAACGGTGTGTTGCTGAAGTCGAGTCCCACCAGCTTAAACTTGGCGACGACATCGAATTTGTGAACCTGCGTGTCGGCAAGATTCAAATGCTGCAGCGGCATGTTGGTGAGCGACTCGATACTTGCCACCTTGGTGCCCGAAGCGGACAGACTCAGCAATTTCAGACCGGCAAGGTTCTGCAGCGTCCGCACCGGTGTCCCGTCGATCGCCAAATGTGTGAGGGTCTGGATGCCTCCCAGGTTTTTTAGTTCCGCGATCTCTGTACGGCTGATGTCCAGAGAGCGCAGCGGCATCTTCGCGAACGAAAAATCTGAGCGCAACGGATTGTCTGAAATGTTGAGGTACTCGAGTTTGTGATCGGCGATCGAGTCGGCGTCTATGATCCGGTTGTTGCTGACGTTCAGGCGCTGCAGCGGCATGCCCTCGAGATGGTTGAGGTGGCGCAGCTTGCAGTTGCTTACGGTGACTTCCAGTAACTTCTTGTTGCGCATCGGGGTCAGCGGATTCACCGCGACTCGCTCACTGTTCCAGGCGTAGAATTCGACCCGGACGAGGCCGTCCAGCGCCGACAGCGCCGACAAGTTGGTCATGCCGTCGATCGGCATCCGGACAGATCCTATTTCGCCGTTGCGTAACGGCTGGAACTGCACGCTAGCCCATAACTTCGGGTTCTTCACATTCTGATTTTTCTGCCGCAACTTCTTTAGTAGCGCTGATGTGCGCAACTTCCACTGGCCCTGATTCACGCGTTTGGCCGACACCAGCAGGTCCTTGACGCGCGGTCCGGCCGTCGGTTGATTCTGGCCTGGTCCGGGGACCGGCCGCTGTGTCTGCAGGCGATCACGTATCGACTCCAGTGCAGGCCTGACATTAACAGCGGTCTCGGTGCCTCCGTACCGGTTGAGGAAGGCGTCCAATGCAGTGATCAACCGTCCCGGGTTGTTGGGCGCGAGTTGAATTTTTTCGGGTGATCCCAAGTCTGCCGGCGACAGATTGACTCTGGCCAGGACGGATTTCAGCGCTTCAACTGCTTCCTGCTCGAGACCAGCCCGATGGCTGGCCAGCACACGCTCGGTAAGCAGCGATGCCAGCGGCGTGGCGGCACGATTGAAGTAGTTGAAAGCGAGTTTCTCCTTGTTCTCCTGCAGAAACAGCAGGCCGCGCATGATGTGCAGATGTGGTTCCTCTCTCCGCCCGAGGCGTTTGCGCATCTCGGTCGAGCTCAAGTCAGTGAGCTTGATATTTTTCGGCATGTGGCCGAACTCGAGCTCCTCGGTACACTTGATCGTGTCGCCTTCGACTTTGACAACGTCCAATGAGAGGTCGCCATCGGTTGTTATGATCCGCGTCTTTTTTCCCTCCACCCGGCGAAAGCCATTGAGCACCAGGGTCGGCAGCGTTGTGGTTTTCTGTATTTCCTCGTAGAGCTCCAGCGCATCGACGTCGCCCGGCACGGTGGCCGCAATATTCATCGCCTGTAATTCCTGCTTGATCTGCCGAATATCCAGATCGAGTACGGCGGCAATGGCTTGGTCGCGCCATTTAATGAACTGGATGTTCGGGAATGTTTCGGGTTCGAGTTCGAGTTCGAGTTCGGGTTCGGGCGGCGACGCCTGCAGGGCTTGCGACTCGATCAGGGATTGCTCCAGTTTGTTGCGTTCGGTCCTGGTTTCATCGGCAAACTCACCGTTATAGTCGCGCACGGCGGCGATGGCGCTGTCGTAGTCGCCGGCGGCTGACAGTTCATTTGACACCAGTTCAAGGCTGGTCAGCATAGACTGCCGGGTCTGCTCCAGGCGACTGCTCGCCTGGCCGATCTCTTGCTCCACAGTTTTGGCGTGCGGCGTGTTTGCGGCTTCACTGCTCAAGGCCTGCCAGCGTTGCAGGATTTCCCGGTAGGCCTTCGGCTGCTCCTGGGCAAACGCGCGGGCTCGTTCGATGTCGCGCAGCAATGTTGTGTAGGAGAGTGTTGTTGTCGGTGTGCCCAGCAATGGCGCCTTCGTTTGCCCATCGGTGACCGGGCCGGCTATGGGTTGGTCAATGTTGCTGTCGCGGCTTATGGCGATGATGATGAAAGTCGCCAGCAGGACTAAACCAACCCCGATAAATAGCCACCGAATGATACTGAGACGACTGCTCAAATTCTTCGGTTGCGTGGCCTGCATGAGGCGGGGTGCCGTCGCGGCGCCGCGCAACCTTTTAGCCTGGCTGGCGCCGACCTTGAGCTTTAGGCCGGCGGCCCGTCCGGCCGCCCCGGCCGGTAAGGACTTTTTTTTGTTTGACATTTTATTTGGTGTTGCCACGGCTGCTTCCGACGGCATCTTGCCGTCGAGGACGCGATCGATGTCATCGACCAGTGTCTGCCAGGTCTCGTGTCGCTCGTTTTGGGGCTTTGCGAGCATCCGTTTCAGCAGCGCACAACAGCCGTTAGTGAGTGCGGAGTTCTTCTCCTTGGGCGACGGTACGGGTTCGTTGATGTGCTGGGTCATGACAACCAGCGGATCTTCGTTGTCGAACGGTTCGCTGCCCGTGACCATGTGATAGAGCGTTGCGCCAAGAGAGTAAATGTCGCTGCGAAAGTCGAGATCATTGCTGCCGCGCGCCTGCTCCGGGCTCATGTAATACGGCGTGCCGACGACGTATCCGGCCGTGGTCTGACCACCGGAACGCGGGTCTTTCAGACTCTTGGATATGCCCAGGTCCATCAGCCGTACTTCGCCGCTGTTGTCCAGCATGATATTTCCGGGCTTGATATCACGATGCAGCACCTGCCCCTTGTTCCAGGCATAGTCAAGGGCACTGGCAACTTTCCGGACGATCCCCAGCGCCTGCGACTCTGCCATCACGCCGTCCTTGACCAGGATGACATCAAGATCCTGGCCGTCGACGTAGGACATCGCCAGATAATGGAGGTCGCCGACCTTGCCGGCTTCAATCGCGGCAACGATGTTCGGATGCTCGAACTTTGCCGTCATCCGCATTTCGTTGAAGAAACGATCGAGCGAATCGCGGTCGGCTGTCAGGTTCGACGGCAGGATTTTCAGTGCCACTTTGCGATTGATCGGATGCTGGACGGCGAGGTAGACATCGCCCATGCCGCCGACGCCAAGCAACTTATCGATGCGGTATGCGCCGAATGTCGAACCCGTCTCCAGGTCGGTCTTCGGCAGTTGAACAGCGCGATGGCAGTACGGGCAGGCGACACGGTCGACAGTCGTGTCCGGCGCCAACTCGACCGCGAAGCCGCAGTAGCCGCATTCTATGGAGGATAACATCGTGCTGATGTCTCGCTAAACCTGCGTTGACTATGTGAGTGGCGGTGACCCGGGAATCGCACCAACTCAGTACCACATGATTGACTGCAACCTTTGTGTCAGGCTTCGATCAAGCCGCGATGCAGTGCCTTTATCGCCAGTTCGAATTCCGATTCGTCGACGATAAACTGCATGTTGACCTGGCGCATGCACTGGTCACAGGCCAGAATGTTGATCTCTGCCTCAGCCAGCGCATTGGCGGTTTTGGAAAGGAACCCTGGTACTTTCATGTTGCTGCCGATTGCTGAGACGATGGCAACATCGATGACTGTGACTCGAGCGCTCGGATACGTCGATTTGATCTGCTCGATGCAGGCATTGAGACCGACGGTATCACCCGGGACATAGTGGGTAATCGTATTGGCGTTGGTGTTTTTGGCGATGTAGCTGATCCCGTGCGCATTGAAATGCTGCAGCAACCGGTAATCATACCCGTGTTGTCCGACCATGTCCGGATCCCACACTTCGATCCCGACCATGCCGCGGCGCCCGGTGACTATCTCGACGCGAGGATTGTCGCTGTGATAGTCATGGCTGATCAGCGTGCCATCGTGATCCGGCTCGAAGGTATTCTTCACCCGGATCGGAATGCCGTTGGCCTCCATCGGTTTTGCGGCCTTCGGGTGAATCGCTTCCATGCCCAGATCCGCCAGCTGGTCGGCAACATCGAAATTGGTCTGGCCAATAATCTTGGCGTTCTTGACGCCGACAAGGTGTGGATCGCCACTGCTCAGGTGAAACTCCTTGTGGATCACACCCTCGCAGGCCCCGGTCAGCACGGCGATCTTGCTGAACGTGATTTCGCTGTAGCCGCGGTCGTAGGTCGCCATGATTCCTTCGGCGCACTTCGTGTAGCCGGTCACAATCGGCAGGCATGTGTTCAGGTCCAGGTTGGCGAACGTCGTTTGGATCTTTTCGTCGAATGACAGGTTTTCCTCGTCCATCCATCCGGAAAGGTCGAGACAAATTGCGTTGACGTCCTTCCCCTGCAGGATCAGTGTGGAGTTGTAGGCGCTGTGTGCCTCACCGATCGCACTGAGCATCTCGCGCACTGCCGGCAGATGCTCGTCGAGTTTGAAATGGCCGTATGAACAAAGTCGGCGCAGATCGAGAAGACAGTTGCGGATGCCTTCGATCCGTTCCTTGACGAAGGCGTCCGCTGCTGCGACGTCCAGCCCGAGCTTGGCCAAGCCTGCGTTGGTCTCGCACATGTGCGTCAGAACGCCCTGCAGCAATGCTTCCCAGTCGCCGGAATTAGCGGCGTACGCACTGTATACCCCAGAGTCACCCGACTTTTTGTGCTCCAGCAGCATGTTGGTGATGCCGCCGTACGCCGAAACCACGAAAACCCGGTTGTATAGATCTGCCGCTGGACGCTTGTACAAAATTATATTGTCCAGCACGAGATCGAAGCGGTTCATCGAGGTGCCGCCGATTTTTTCGACCGTATGATTGCCCATATCCGCAAATTTCCATCAGTTCTACCTGTCCGAAGGCCCTGAAACGGACAGTTGATTTGCTTTGTTTTTGGTTCTCCGTATTATAAGGCGTCACGTCAGTGCATTCAACGTCACGACATGCTTCTTTGCGATGCCGGGTCTCCATGAAGACAACTGTTTTTTGCGTTTTTTGCACCGTTTCGCTGCTCCTGAGCTGGGCTTGCAACAGCGATCGCACCGCTCGCAACGAGGATAACGCCTATTTCACGCAAGCGGTTGAGTTCCAAGAGCAGCAGCAGTATGCCGCCGCTGCCGAGGCGTTCAAGCTTTGTCTGCGCTACAGTCCCGAGTCTACCCTGGTGCATTTGCAGCTTGCCATGCTGTACGAGGACCATCTCAATGACCTGCCGCGCGCCATCGTCCACTACCAGGCGTACCTGAACGCTGATGTCCATGACAATGAAGCGATCGTAGCGAAATGGCTCGAACGTGCCGAGCGCCGGCATTACGGGGTATTAGCCGAGAGGTTCGGCGGGATCAGGACTTCTGAACCGCCCGCTGTCGACACCGAATCTGCGCCGCCGCCTGCCGAACTTCCACCACTTGTCACCACTGTCGTCTACACTGTAGAGTCCGGCGACACCCTCAGCGGCATCTCCAAAAAGCTCTTCGGTACCACGCGCCACTGGGAGTTGCTGTACCAGATAAATGCCGCCAACATCCCCGACCCCGCTCGTCTGTCGATCGGCCAGCAGCTCAAAGTCCCGGAAATCATTGATGAGTAATCCGTAGTTTGACGCTGGGTCTTTCCTGTCGACGGAAAACGTCCCGTCGCATCGTTGCCTGGTGAGGATTCCCGCCCGCTGTCGGCTCAGCTGGGGAAAACACACGTGTCTTTTTGAGAGAGTGGGAGTAGCGGGTAGCCGCCTGAAGGCGGGCAAGAAATTGCCTATCATCTTGAGATGCTTGAACAACAGTCGTTTTCAGCGGTCCGTTTTGCTGATCAACTCGGCGGCGTGCTCGAGGACGACCTCGGAATTCCCGCCGTCACCCAGCATGCGTGCCAATTCGAGGCGGCGAGCCTCGTCGTCCAACGCCGTCAATGTTGCTGTGGTGCGCTTGTTGCGGACTTTCTTTTCTACCCGGAAATGCCGGTGCCCGCCGGCCGCTACCTGCGGCAGATGGGTGATGCAGATCACTTGGTGTTCATCTCCGAGGCCGCGGAGTTCGGTGCCAACCTGAGCCGCTACGTTGCCGCCAATGTTGGCGTCGATCTCGTCGAATATCAGGATTGGCACCCGGTCGGCTGAAGCCAGAACCGTCTTGACGGCCAGCATGACCCGGGAAATTTCGCCGCTGCTGGCGATTTGCCGAAGTGGTTTGGTGCCCTCGCCAGGATTCGGAGAAAAAAGAAACTCTACGCGGTCGATGCCGGCGGTGCTGGGTTCGGCATCTTCAACAACGATCTCGAAGCCGCAGTCAGAGAACCCGAGACTGCACAGCTTTTCAGTAATCGCCTTGGCCAGTTTGGTTGCGGCTCGCCGCCGCTTCCTTGACAGTGCCCGGGCATACTTGAGAAACTCGGCTTCGGCTTCGTCGCGTTTTTGCAGCAGCTCTTCGCGCCACGCAGCAAAGTTTTCGAATCGGTTGAGCATCTCCTCGATACGATCGGCGAAAGCCAGGGCCTCGGTGATGCTCCCGCCATACTTGCGTTTCAGACGCTGCAGCAATCCGAGACGATCTTCCATGGCGGTGAACTCGCGTGGATCGATTTCGACATTCTCGGCGAAGGAATTGATCTCGTCGGTGAGGGTCTGAAGGTCGGCGACGATCTGTTCGAGCAGTTCGACGAATGTTCCACCGGCAGTGGCGTCGATCGATTCGAGTTCGTACATCTGCCGCAGCAACCCGGCCAGTTGGTCGGCCACGGCATTGTCGCTGTCGGTCATGCAGTGTCGCGCTGCTTCGAGAATCTCGAGGATGTGTTTGCTGTTGGCGCTGCGGGCGTGACGGCTTGCCAGCGTCTCGTCCTCATCCGGCTCCAGGTTGGCGCTGCGAATTTCGTTGATCTGGAACTTGAGGATTTCGACTTTGTCGGGCGTCGGGCCGTCGGCATCGGCATCGGCGATCTGATTGTCGATGTGCTGCACGGCTTCGAAGCGTTCGGCACAGACCTGTTGCTGAGCGACCAGGCCAGCGAAGGCGTCGAGTACCTGAAGCTGCTTGCGCGGCCGCAGCAGGGATTGGTGGTCGTAAGGTCCGTGGACATCGACAAGTACGGCGCCGAGGTCAGCCAGGAGCTGCAGGGTAACCGGTGTTGAATTCACGAAGCATTTGCCACCCTTCGCAGCGATCGTTCGGGCAATGATCAGTTGCCCTTCATTGCACGGGGTGACGCCGGCGTTCTCGAGCCGTTCGTTGACTTCACCGAGCAGCGTTATATTGTTTCCCAACTCGATCACCGCACTGATGCGGCAACTGTCGGCACCAGCGCGGACGAGGGAACGATCGGCACGCTGCCCGAGGAGCAGTTGGACAGCCCCGATAATGATTGATTTACCGGCCCCGGTTTCGCCAGTGACAACGTTCGTGCGTCGGGAGAAGTTAATCTCGAGCGATTCTATCAGGGCCAGATTGTCGATGTTGAGCGTGGCGAGCATGATGATTACGGCTAATTTATTGTTTCGCCTGTCCATTGCAATGATTTCACCGGCATATTGGTCATGAGCATATCCGTCCTTTACGGTCTTGTCGCACTATTGGCTGCCCTGCAGTTGTATCTATGGTTGATATCGCGGCAGACGCTGCGGGAGGGTGAGCGCGCCATGGCGGACCGTGAAGAGGTCGTCGAGTTTCTCATGCGCTTTGTCAACAGCATCGGCGCGAACAGCGATCCGCGTGTCTGGATGCGCGAGATTGCCGGGTCCGTAGCCAGTGCTGTCAATGCCGCCAGTGTCCGCATTTATCTGCTGGACAACGACTCGGTTCTGCGATTGGCGGCACAGTCGGGGTCCCTCCCGATGCTCCCCGATCACGTTGATTTCAAGATCTCCAAGTCGACGCGCATGCTCCAGCAGATCGACCACGATCGCATCGAATTGGGCGACGGCGTCGTCGGCGAGGTCGCACTGACCGGCGAGAACTATCTGGCCGGCGGCATCGACATGCGCTCGCATAGCAGAAGCCGTGGACGGGCGACGCCGATCGAGAGCGTTATGGCCGTTCCGATGAGCATTAACGAGCAGCGGACCGGCGTGATCTGCGCAGTTAACAAGCGGAATCGCACTGTTTCCTTTACCACGGAGGATCTGTTTCTCCTGTCGACCCTGTCGAGCCACGTTGCTATCGGCGGTGTTCTGGTCCAGGTCTACGAGGAAATGGGCGATCAACAACGCATCGTTCAGGAGTTGCTGCTGGCGCGGGAAATTCAGAAATCCCTGCTGCCCGCGACGGCGCCGGCAAGCGACAACTTTGATATCTACGGTCTCAACAATGCTGCGCAGGAAGTCAGCGGCGACTACTACGACTTCATCGAGGTCGATGACGACCACTTGCTCGTGGTTATCGCCGACGCCAGCGGCAAGGGGATTCCCGCCTGCATGTTCACGGCCATGTGCCGCAGTTTCCTACGGTCGAACGTGGCCCGCTACAAGGACGATCTCGAAAGTTTTCTGCGCGATCTCAATCAGACTTTGTTCGACGACACGGCCGACGACGGTAAGTTCATCACTCTGGCCATGTGCCTGATCGACAAACGGGACAACACAGTCGAGTATGCCCGCGCCGGACACACAGGTCTTCTCATCCGTCGGACCAACCGTGAGATCCTGGTTATTTCGCCGGATGGCCCGGCTTTGGGGCTGTTACCGAATGAGTTCGGAGTGGAATTCGACACGTTCGAATTTTCCTGGCTGCCCGGCACTTCGCTGTTAATGTATACGGATGGCATTTCCGAAACACTGAATGAAGCTGGAGAGGAGTTCGGTCTCGAACGCCTGTGCGACCGCTGGAAGACTGCCAGCGACGACCCGAAGATAGCCGTGCGCGAGTTACTCGAAGCCGTTGCTGAACACGCCGATTCCTACCCGCAAACCGATGACCGCACGCTGGTCATCATGTCGAAATGACGTAGGCCCGATCATGCCGCACACAAAACTAGGGATCAAAGAAGCCGCCGACTACCTGCACGTCTCGGAGGAGGAGGTTGGGCGTCTGAGTCGGCAGGGGGAGATTCAGACGGTCTATGTCAGAAACCAGCCGATGTTTGGCAAGCGCGAGCTGCATGACTGGCTCAGTCAGAAACTGCTGGGCCACAAATCGGATCAGGCGGCGCAGATGCACAAAGCTGCGCCGACGCTCCAGAAGCAGCCGCCTGATCGGGATCGGCCGTTCCTGTCGCAGTACCTGCATCCCTCTACCGTGGACCCCGATCTGTTTGCCAAGACTCGCAGCCGGCTGTTGCGCGAACTGGTGAGCCTGGCGGTCAAGAGCAACCACATCTCCGACGAGGTCGAGTATCACAAATTGCTCGAGGAACGCGAAGAGTTGTGTCCGACCGGGCTCGTCGGCGGCGTTGCCATTCCACACAGCCGTATCCATGACGAGTACCTGATCATGGAGTCTTTTCTGGTCATCGCACGTGTGCCTGCCGGCGTCCCGTTCGGCGCTCCCGACGGCAAGCTCACCGATCTTTTCATCACGCCGTGTGCCCACGACGATCGCATCCATCTCTGCATGTTGGCACGTATCGCCCTGTTGCTTAACAAGACCGGCCTGGCTGACTTTTTGCGCGCCTGCGACACTGCCGACGAGATCATCGACACGATGCAGACGGTCGAGACGGAGTTCATGGAAACGCAGATCCGGAAGTGATCGTTCGGGAGGTCCCTACCGGGTATCATCGCTGTGGGACGAATCGAATTGAATGTCTGTCGCTTAGCGGGACCGGGAAACAGCGTGCAGTCATCGCTGCATCCACATGCAGCGCGGCGCCGGAAATGGCGGAAGCGTCGTCGGACAGCAGAAAGGCGATCGCTGCTGCGACTTCGTCTGGCATGATCATGCGGCGTTCCAGCGGATGCATTTCGCCGATCTCGCGGATGCGCGCCTCGCGGTCCGGCGCGTTGCCGATATCCAAGCGCTCGGTCAGCGGCGTCAGAATGGCACCGGGCCGCACCGCGTTACAACGAATGCCGAGGTGCCCGTACTGCACGGCAATGCTGCGCGTCATCTGTTCGACCGCGCCTTTGGCTGCTTCATAAGCGAAGCCGTCCGGAAACGATGTGATGCCACGCACACTGGAGACATTGACAATACGTCCCGGAACAGCGTTGCTGATGAAGGCGTCCAACGCGGCCCGACATCCATACGCGACACCGTCGCAGTTGATGTCCAGGACGGCGCGGTAATCCACCTCAGAAAAATCGTGGGCGCGCGTCGTGTTTTCGATGCCGGCATTGTTGACCCAACCACACAGCACGCCGAGCTCGCGAGCAAGGACAACTGCGCGCTCATGGGCATCCGGGTCGGCAACGTCGTCGCGCACGCCTGCTGCGCGCGCGGGGTGTGCCGCAGCCAGTTCGTCGAATCCGGCGAGATCAACATCGATGCCCACGACTTGCCAGCCGTCTGCCAGCAGACGCTCCGCCAATACCGACACTGGCACCGGTGACGACTGCGACTTTCTTGTCCGGGAGCGTGGTCATCCCTTATTCTTGAGTCGCTCCAGAAGTGCCTCGTCGATCTTACTCTTGACCGTACGTCGATCGAGTTCGAGCTGGCGTGCGGCAGCTTCGTAGTTGCCGGTTTGTGCGTAAACCATGGTGCAGTAACGTGATAGTAGCTCGTCCGCTGTCAAGCTGCCTGCTGCCATGTCGTTGGCCAGGTTCTGGTGCGGTGTGTCGGCACTGCGTTGGGCCGGCCGATAGTCCCGGCGGATCATGATATTACGGACGCACTGCTCGAGTTCGCGGACGTTTCCCTGCCACTCGTACCTGGCCCCCAGGTTTGCGTCGATCCATTCGACCACCTCACTTGTCAACGCTTCGACAACTTCTTCACCGGCGACGCGGAGGGCGAGAAACCGAACCAGGATCTCCAGTTCCCCCGGCATATCCTGCAACTGTTCGTGCAGGGATGGTGTGTGGATGATATCCGAACACAGCCGATAATAGAGATCGGTGCGGAAGTTGCCGGCGTCCATCTCTTTTGCCAGATCGCGATTGGTTGCCGCAATCAATTTGCCGCCGAACTGGCGTGATTCCGTCTCTCCGAGACGCTGGAAGACGCGAGATTCCAGCACTCGTAGAAGCTTTACCTGGATCGCTTCGTCGATCTCGCCGATCTCATCGAGAAACACCGAGCCGAGCGGTGGACAAACCTCGAGCCACCCTTCACGATCCTCCAGTGCCCCGGTGTAGGCGCCTCGCCGGTGACCAAACAGTTCCGACTCGATCAGTGTCGGCGACAGCGCCGACAGGTTGAGCGGGAAGTACGACTTCGCGAAAGGCGCGGCGAACGCGCCTGCTTCGGTGTCGAAGGCGATGTAACGCGACATCCCGATCGCTTGCGCGACGAGCTCCTTGCCGGTGCCGGACGGTCCGACGATCAGCGTGGTGATGTCGCCGAGCTTGTCGTACAAGGCGTGCTGATAGCGTCGCATGTCACAGGTGAAGATCGACTGCCACACTGCGGCCCGCAGAACCGCGGTCGGCATGGAACCGCCGATGATGCATTCATAGGTGAAGTGAAAGGCTCGGCGCACCTGGAAAAAACACGCGAGCAGGTGCGCTGCATCCAGGCCGAGGCGATCTGCCACACCCGTGTCGCCGAGAAGCCGCTCGAAGTCTGCCAGGTACGCCTTCACAAACGTGCATTTCCCGACCGGCTTTCGCTGTGACGGGGTGATCAGCAGCTGCAGGTCGGTTCGATAGCGATCGAACAGCAGATACAGGCAGACGTCGGCGTATAGAGTGAGGTCGGCATCTGCCGAGGGCTTGTCTTTGATTTTTGTCTGCAGCTTGCCGATCAGTTCTTCCACAACATCGGCGATCGCGGTGACGGCAAGCGACAGTTTCGAGTCGGCGGAACGCTTGCTCCAGACGCCATCCGCCGAACCGGTGTTGCCCAGGATGGCCCGCTCGAGTTCCTTGCGCTCCGGCAGGAAAGGATTGCAGTACATCAACTGGGACACGTCTTCGGCGATTCGTCGCTCGTCCTGAGACATTGGTGCCATACGTATGCTTATCCGGATTGATGGTGATGGCTTTCTAATATAATGCCGCGCTACCGTTGCCACCAACTGTGCCACTGATTAGATTAGAGTGAGAACTCTAACCTGTATCCAGTTCATATGATCCATTTGTTCTTGGAAACTTTGTACGAAAGCGGCAATGTTATGTTGCACAAGGCATCGGCTACGAAGTATTTTCCTGGATTCGACATATGCAGTTGACCAATGCCAGACAGAAGGTGCTGCGCCAGTTGCAGTCACGACAGGGCCGCAAGAAGGGCGGCTATGTCGTCTGCGAAGGTTGGCACGTCTGTGGCGAGGCAGTACAGGCCGCGCCCGAGTGGGTCGAGTTCGGCGTTGTCAGCGAGTCGGCGGCGGCGGAGTCTTGGTGCGGGGCCGAGTCTGATTTTCCGGTACATGTCGTGACCGAAGCCGAATTTTCGAAGTTCGCACAGACCGAGACACCGCAAGGTGTGCTCCTTGTTCTGCGGCGACCGGAACCGGCAGCTGCCTCGGTGGAGGTGCCGTTTTTTCTCGTTCTCGACCGTATTGCAGATCCGGGGAATCTTGGTTCGGTTCTGCGTTCGTGTCACGCCGTCGGCCTACGCCAGGTTTTTGCCACCGCCGGTACGACGGATGCCTGGGGCGCCAAAGCGCTGCGCGCGGGCATGGGTGCACAGTTCCACGTGGCCTTGTCTATATTCGACGACGTGGCGGCTGTCCGCGATTGGCTGGCGACAGTCGCCGACTGTGACATCTGGCTGACCTCGCCACATGCCGGAATCGACTGTTTCGATGACGCCTTTGCGTTTGCCGGCAACGTCCTGGTCATGGGCAACGAAGCCGCCGGCACCGGCAACTTCGAGGGGGCGCGTCATGTCAACATCCCGATGCCGGGTACCGCGGAGTCGTTGAACGTGGCTCAGGCGACTACGGTGTTGCTGTTCGAAGCCGTGCGCCGCGGCATTCTCTAAATTCAGCAAGGTTGAATATGGCTGAGGATTCAGATAAACCGCCGCCCGAGGGGGCCACTACGGAGACCGATGCCGAGCAGGCGCAGAGATGCACAGGAGAGGTGGAATCGCCGGAGGATGCCACGATCGAAGCGCCGCTGGAACAGGTGGAAGCATGGGCCGGCGAGCCGCCACCACATGACGAGACGGATCCTTCACTCGGCGGTGACAGCTTCGACGCGCAACCCCCCGTCGACAACGACGAGACTTTGACGGAACGGATCAGTACCTCGGATCGTATGGTGGCACAGATCCTTGGCGAGGTCCAGCGTATCGGTCCGTACCGCATTCTCGGTCTGCTTGGCCAGGGCGCGATGGGGATCGTTTTTCGTGCCGCCGAAGCGCGCGGCGACGAAATCGCTCTCAAGGTCCTGACCGTAACGCCGGCCTTGCGCCCGCACGAACTCCAGCGATTCCTGCGCGAGGCGGATGCGTCCAGGCAGTTGCGGCGTCACCCCAATATCATTACCATCTACAACACCGGTCACGACGGTTCGCATCATTACATCGCGATGGAGTTGGTGCCGGGTGGCAAGACACTCCGTGATCACGTGCAAAAAACGGGACTTCTGTCGATCCGCGAAGCTCTGCAGATTGGCATTGCGGTTGGCAAGGCCCTGGAGTTTGCGCACAGTCATGGTATCATCCACCGTGACCCCAAGCCCGCCAATATCCTGATCAATGAATTCGCACAACCGCTGCTGGCCGATTTTGGCCTTGCCAAGGCCGTCGACTCTACCGACCTGACAATGTCTGGCACAGTGCTCGGGACACCGTGCTACATGTCGCCGGAGCAGGCCGGCCACGACGCCAAGGACGTCACTGCCCAGTCGGACATCTACAGTTTCGGTGTGGTCCTGTACGAATTGCTGACCGGCAAAATGCCCTATGAAATCGGTGCTGACATGCGGCTGCCCGAGGTGTTCCGGACCGTGTGCCAGGTTGAGCCGACCTCGGCACGGAAACACCGTCGCCGCGACATCAGCCGCAACCTCAACGCTGTACTGATGAAGATGCTCGAAAAGGAGACCGGCCGGCGCTACGCCGCTATGTCTGCCGCTGTTGCGGATCTCGAAGCCTGCCTGGCCGGTAGATCGGTGTCCGTCCGCAACCTTACACCTGGTGAAAAGTTCGAGAAACGCCTGCGCAAGCATAAGCTGCTGAGTTTCGTGATCATCTCGTCGCTGGTGTCGATCACGGCCATCTACATGCTCAAGCAGCGGGAAGAGCGCGACATGAATTATCACAGCCTGATCCCGAAACTCTCCGCCCAGTCGAAGTCGAATCAGGTCGAAAAGCTGCTCGGCCAGGGCACGGAAGAACAAATCGAAGGCGATCGGCTGCACGATCAGGTGATGGCGGCCGTCGCCGCTGGTGACTACGCTGCGGCACGGCAACACCTCGCCGCCATGGCGGCATGGGCAGCTGGCGGCGCTGGCAGTGGCGACACCCTGTACGAGGGCGAGGACGACGACCGGTACGGCTTCATCCTCGTCGGTCGCCACCTGCTGGCACGGCTCGATCTGGCGGATGGCAATTACCTGCCGGCTGCCAAAGCGCTGCGTCAATTGTCCGTCGAATATGAATCTGCCGTTATCGCCGATCCGGGGGCCGGACTGCAGACGTTCAATGGCCAGCTAGCACACTTCGAATCTGCTGTCGCACTGTGGCAGGCGCAGCAATCGGCCAGGGCGTTGACATTGTTCGCTGCGCTGGTGCCGCCGCCGGTCGACGGGCAGCCCACATTTGACCCGGATAACGCCGCAACCTATATTGGCTCGCTGGCGGCAGCTATGGGCGACAATGCCAGCCGCGGTCAACTTCTGGTTGCCGCAGAGGAACTGCCCGTAGTGTTTCGAGGTCTTGCCTATTGGGTGTTGGCCCAGCACCAGAAGGTCGAACACCTGGAAGCCGGCTACCTCGACAAAGCGAACGAAACGATAGGTAACCTGCTTATTTGGCCGCGTGTCATCGGCAAGGAGGGCGATCATGTTCAACACCCCGAAGAACGGTAAACGCCGTTATATCATACGGCGGTTTTCGTTGACTGAAATCCTGGCGGTTGCCGCGATCGTCACCAGTATTCCAGGAGCGCAGTATGCCAAGGTCAAGGAGAAGGGCTACGAGGCCGAGTGTTTCAGCAACCTCCGGCAGATCGGCATCCTGATGACCGCCTACAATCTGGAGAACGGCCGCTACCCCAAAGCCGCTTTCTATCCCGACGACCCGCTGAGCGGCGAGGACAGCATCAGCGTCATTCTGCACGGCAAACGCAAAGCGCCCCGTGCCAGAGACGTCTGGATGTGCCCGGCACTACCCAACGCACTCAAGGAAAAAGGTCTGGGCTTCGTCTACAACGACGATCTCGCCGGCAAACGAAACGTCCGGAATCCGTCAAAGAAATGGGTGATGATCGAAATTAACTGCGTCTCGCGGGACGTACCGGCACCGCATCCGAATGGCTACAATATCCTTTTCGCGGATGGCCATATCGTCACCGACACACGACTGCCGAAGAAGATTGTCGGCACCAAGAAAGCAATGATCGAACAACTACACAACGAAGCCAGCATTATGTGTGCCCGGATTCATTAATCGGTGATAGAAGCAATTTTCCTACGTTTGCTGTTTGGCGGGGTGGTAGGCTTTGCAATTGGCCTCACTAGCATTGGCGGTGCCGTTTTCATGCTGCCGGTGCTCACCTTATGGCTGGGACTCACCTCCTCTGAGGCTGTCGGCACCGCCAGCCTTTACTCGTTCGTGGCTAAGATATTTGCCGGTCCGCGGCATATCGCGCTGAACAATGTCGATTTCCGGGTAGTCAAAAGATTTCTCATCGGTGCCGTACCCGGTAACCTTGTCGTGACGATTACCATCAATCGCTATATGGCGATCCACCAGCAGAACGAGCAGTTGATCCGTGCCTTTCAGGACCAGCTCAGACTGTTGATTATCGCTGTTATTTTCCTTGCCGTCATCCTCATGACAATCAATCTGATCCGCCGGTTCTACCGGACTCAGGACGAGCCGGCACCAGTGCAGCCCGGAGACAGCAGTCTGTTTACGTCGATCGTGTTGTCGATCGCTGTTGGTGCAGTCGTCGGCGCTACGGCAATTAGCGCCGTTGTCGTTGTGCCGGTGATGATTCTTCACTTCAAATTGCCCGCCCGCTACACCGTCGGCACGTCGGTGTTCGTCACCCTGGTGTTGACGCTGCTGACTTCCGCCGTCTACCTGTTCGGCAAGCAGATCGATGTTCCCACGGCCCTGTGGATGGCGCTTGGATCGTTCGTCGGCATCTACTTCGGCAGCCGGTTGACAGGCAGGCTTCCCGAGCAGCACCTCAGGATCGTGGTCATTGTTCTGGTGGCACTCGCTGCCGCCATAATGCTTATTTTTCGGTGGTAAATGAATCTTTCTACCGATTTTGTCGTCCAACAACAACCGGCGGCAAGCCTGGAGTATTGCATGCGATTGCACCTTCGAAACATCAGCGCCACGCTCGCACTAATAGCGGCTTCAATCGCCGGCGCGCACGACGGCGATGAGATGGCGATCGCCACCTTCCTGGCGTACATGCGCCAGCCGCCCATTGAACTTTCCTGGGGCATTTTTGAGGGGACTGTCAGTCACAAGCGCGACGGCAAGCGCCAGAAAAAGGTGCCCGTCGAACTGCGGGCACGCTTTTCGTCGGAGCGCGTCTCAGCACAGGTGATTTTCAATGACGACCAGGTCTACATGGTCGGGCAGAATTTCCTGGACGGTCTCGAAGGCACAACCGTACATGAGCAGCGCGCTGCGCAGCCCGGCGCCGTTACCCTGGCGGACCGTGGCATTCGACCTTCTGACCTGACCCTGTCGTTTCTGTACTGGGACTTTGTCGAAGAACTCGACCGCGAAAAATTCGGTGGGCGTGTTTGCCGCATCGTACGTTTGCGAAATCCACAGGCCGACGAAACCGTCAAGGTCTGGGTATCACGCAAATACATATTTCCGATGGCTGTCGAGTGGTTTGCCGGCGAGCGGGAGAAACCGTATCGTCGACTTGAGTTCAAAGACCTGAAGAAGATCAATGACGTTTACGTCATCAATCGCATTGCTATCTCGAACGTCGGCTGGCGCACGATTGTTCAATTCAAGAAAATCCAGCTCGCCAAGCCCGGCGAAAGTCCCGTACCCGACGACCTGTTCCGGCAAGTTGATTGATGCTGTCTGTCACGGAAGTGCTCGGAATATTGCCACCGACTCGAAGTGCGCCGTCTGCGGAAACATGTCGAAAAGCGCCAGACGTTCCAGCGCCATTGTCGTAGCCAGCGCATGGACGTCACGGGCAAGCGTAGCCGCATTGCAAGAGACGTAAATCAGCCGGTGCGGTGCGAACTGAGTAATCTTTTCAATGACGCCGCGTCCGCATCCCTGCCTCGGCGGATCCAGGACGATCGTTGTTGCGGCCGCATCGTAGCCTTCGAAAACCTCCGCAATATTCTGATCGACGCGTCGCTCGACGAAAGTGATGTTCTGCAGACCGCGGGCCGTAGCATTGGCCTTTGCCGCTGCCACAGCCGCCGCCTGCGATTCCACGGCACAGACCGTCTCCGCGACAGCCGCCAGAACGATCGCAAAGACACCGACGCCGGCATACAGATCGATCAGGTGCGTCGTTGGTGTCGCTGCAAACTGCTGGCGCACCCAGTCCACGAGCTGGCTGCCGACCGCCGGGTTGACCTGACAGAATCCTGTGAGCGGCACCATCATGTTACCATTGCCCAGCAGTTCTGTCAGCCACAGTGCGTCCGTGCCCGTGTCGCCGTAATGATGGACACTGCCGGTGGCATCGACACGGAAGGTCACGGTCTCGTCCCGTAGCGTGGGCTGTGTCGCTGCCAGTGCCTCATTGATTGCGGAGTCTGCAATTTCGCACCGTTCGATCGGGACGACTGTCCGGTTGTCGGCAGCGAGGTAGCCGTAACCCTTGCCGCTGCGGCGCAGCTTCAATTTGTTGCGGTAGGCGTAGGGTTGCGGGCTGGCAACGACCGGATCGACATCGGGGAGGTTCGCGATGCCGCCGATCCGCTGGAGGATTTCCTTCAATTGCTGGGTCTTGTGAGATAGCGCTGAGGCGGCATCGATATGCTGATAGCGGCAACCGTCACAGGTGCCGTAGTAGGCACATGGTGGTTCGACGCGTGCAGGGCCGGGCGTCAGCAGTTCTTCGACTTTGCCGCGAGCGTGTCGGCGTTGTTCCCGTACCACGCGTACGCGTACGACATCGCCGACAGCTGTGTACGGCACGAAGACGATCCGGCCGTCGGCAAGCCGGCCCACACCGTCGCCGCCGAAGGCGATGTCCTCGATCTTGACGGTGATCAGTTGTTTATTCACGTCCATCCGTGCCTATCGCGGTATCTTGCCGAGGAACGATCGTCCCCGGCCGTTGATGGGAACATTGGAATACAACGGACACGGGAAGATCCGGACCAAGGCCCTCGTGACAGGCCTTAATGATCTCGGTCGTCAGCGCTGGATTGTGTATCAACGCCGCTCCGGCTCCCTGCCTCACAACATTTCGATCCGGACACCCCGTATTGATGTCTGATTCCGTCAAGGTCCAACTCGCGAACGAGTTCAGCAGTCCGGAAACAGTTTCCGGACTACGCCCAAATCCCTGCGCCACGACAGGACGCTCAGATGCGTGGTGCTTGAGGCCAACCAACAACCGACTTCGGCCCGACTATCACAAACCGTCACAGGTCATAAACTCCGTGAACAACCGCGTGCGCCCGCCCATATTTTCAGATCATCTGGCGAAATGCAGTATCCGTAACACCCGCCATCGGTCCAATGTCAACAACGGCTTTGGCGTCGCAAGCCAAAACGCATTCAGATTCACCTTGACGGCATCCACTTAAAGGGGATGCACGGCTCCCTATACAATCTATCGGGAATCTTCTCTACAATCGTCTCATGGAATTCGGGAAGTTTCGACCAATGCAGACCGCCGCGGAGATGGTGGGCCGTATGATAGCCAAGGTTGCCGGTAAAAATATTGTACCATTTGTGGGTGATGTTCCATGATGCTTCGTGATCATTCTCCGCATCAAGGCCGTGATGATGGTAGTACGTGTGCCAGGCCGTGATAAACAGCGAAATCGCCATAGGCAACAAAAAGACAAACAACGCGTTTTGCCAGTTGTACCAAAAGAAATTTCCGAGGATAGTCAACTGGAGAAGCAGCATCAGGACGAAGTTCATGCGATGCTTTGGATGACGCTTCCCGGCCATGAATGCGCGGGGATAACCCGTGGCGGCAACAACCGTAGCATACTCCAGTTCCCTCATGGGCGTGCCGTCATCTCGCTTCCAGCGAGATTCGTCCAGGGCCTGATCCAAGTAGTGTTGGTGATGACCAATCACATGATGCAGAAACCAAGCCTGACTGGTAATCCCCGTAAGAAAACCGTACGGGATTTCCAACAGACGATTTAGCACGTTCGAGTGAAACGTCGGCAGATGTTGATGGTGGTGATTAAACGAACAAATGCAGGTTTTGTGAAAAATTCCAAGGACCGTCCATGCGGCCGCATATTCCCAGGTGGGTGCGAGAAAAAACACGACCAAATCTAGGCCAAAGGCAAATAGGAGAATAACAACGGGCCAACGATCAGCCTGGTAGCGAAGTATCTTCATGGGGCAGAGATAAGTACCGTTTTCTGAAGTAAACAAGAAAATGGGCGAGATCTACAAGCTAACCTCAACTATCATCTCCTAAAAGTAACAACGCGGCTGTAGAATGTAAACTGGTGTTGGACCGCTGCATTAACGGTCGCACCCGCCCCTTCCACGGGGTGACCATGAGTGTAGGTTATCCGAATGAACGACCACAGTCACGATGACCTGGCCGATGTTGCGTTGATGCTCGGCGAGCAACTCAAGCTGCAGCCTGCAGCGCTGCAGTTCGATGCGCGGGAGCAATTGCAGGATTACCTCGCGGGTGTGCTCACCGTGATGCTCGACAAGGGGTCGTCGCGGCTGATGCCGATGTTTTACCGGCTCGATATTGCGGAGGCCAAGGTGGAGGAGATCATGCGCGCTTTACCGCCACCGGCGGTGCCCGCGGCGTTGGCGGACCTGATCATCGACCGGCAACTTGCGAAGGCACGCACGCAGCGCTTGTACCGGGAAGGAGGCCTCTGACAAAGCCGATCAGCCAGCTTGCTTCGCCCGGATGCAGGCACAGAGGCTGTCGATGGACTTGAGCGTATCGGCGTTGATATCTGCCTGGTCGAACTTGACGCTGAACTGCGCTTCGATGGCGACGATCAATTCGAGAATGCGGAATGAATCCACTTCGTAATCGGACAGCGGCGCTGCTGGCGAGATCTCCGCGGGTTGGAGATCCAGAAACAGACTATCGATCATCAGGGTGATAAGCTCTTGTTCCATTTCGTGTCCTGCTATTCCTCAGAGTCTTCGTTTTCCGATTTGATTTTTCGGTTGGTTTCCCCGTACCCGCATTCAAACTCCTCGTTGCAGGCAGGACAATAGTCGAACGATGATAAATGCTGCACCCACCGCGTTCGTTGGAGTTGCAGGTAGAACCGCTCTTCTTTGAGAATCTCCGTCATCAGCAGGCGGTAGGCATCGAGTGCCGTGAAGTGTGCGCACATGTCGAAAGCGATACCGTGAAGCGCCAGCTTGGTCAACAACGTGCGCAGCGCCACCTGCGCCTGATTCTCATTGAGCGTGTCCGGATCGGGCAGGAAGTCGAGGGAGCCGACCACCGAATCCATGGTTTCGGCGTTTTCGAACTTGATCAGGTAGTCCATCAATTCTAATTCGCGAATCGAATCGCGGTCGTCGTCGGCAGCGATTCGATCTAAGCTGGCAGACTTGGCATCGAGATGCTGCTGCAGCCCGTCCGGCATCAGCTTGAACTCACTGGTCTCCTCCTGGAATTCCATATCGTCCGGCATCAGCTTGAACTCACTGGTCTCCTCCTGGAATTCCATATCGTCCGGCAGTTCATCACCAAACGGTAGATCGAAGTCATCGCCGATGTCCTCGACTACCGTCGCTTCCTGGGGCGAGTCCATGTCGATGTCCTGAATCAGCGGATCGATCAACTCGACGATGACACGGCCGTTCTGGCTGAACCACTCCAGGTACAGGGACGGTTTCCACGCGTTTTCGTGGCGCGCTTTTATCTGCAATGCTGCCGTGATTTTACCGGCCGGACCGATCTGATGCCAAGCCAGTTCCGTCAGGTCCGGCGACGCTTTTTCCAGCTGGCGCGGGTGACGCGACTCAAAGCGAATGTTCCGCCCCTCCAGGTCAGGTTCGCAGTTGCCGGTCAGGTCGAAGCGGATGCAATCCTTGCCGTTACGCAGCCCGAGCCAGCCTTGGACAGAATTTCGACACGAGAACAGTTCGCCGTGGTCCACGATGTCGCTGAGGTTCAGAGGCATAGACGATGCCGGATTGGAGTGGAGTCAATCTGCTGGGTGTACTTCAAAGTTAGATTAAATCCCGGTGGAAATCAAGGATGCAGGTCGCTACCGTAGATGTAACGCGACGCTCTCCGAGCGAGCCGTGAAAGTGCCAGAATGCGGAGAACGCAATGAAAATCGTTACCGGCAAACAGATGCAGGCATTGGACCGGCGGACCATCAACGGGGGGGTATCGGGCGAATTGCTCATGGAGCGCGCGGGGATCGGAGCCTTCGAAGCGCTGCTCGAGTTCATCGAGCCCTTGCCCTATGTGCATCGGCACCGCGTCGTCGTGATCAATGGCAAGGGCAACAACGGTGGCGACGGTTACGTCGTTGCTCGGTTGCTCGCCGAGCGCACCGGTTATGAAGCGATCGTCTACGCCACCTGCGAGCTGGACGAACTGCAGGGTGATGCGAAGTTCAATGCCGAGCGCCTGCCGCTGCCGATCAACGTCTGCGACCGCTTGCCTGACGACGCCCTGCTGCCCGGAACGGTTGTGCTCGACTGCCTCCTGGGCACGGGTATAAGTGGGCCCGTGCGCGAACCGTATGCCACGATCATCGGCCAGATCAACGATTCGCACCTGCCGGTGGTTGCTATGGACATCCCGTCGGGCGTCGATGCCGACACTGGCGCCGTCGCGGCCGTTGCTGTGCGTGCTGACCTGACAATCACGATGGCTTTGCCGAAAATCGGCCTCCTACGTGGCGCCGGCGCGCATCTGTGCGGCTGCCTGCGCTGCGTCGATATCGGTATTCCCGCGACGTTCGTCGACGACATCGACAGCGCTGCTGAAGCGACGTTGGCCGCAGACGTTCGCCGGCTGATACACCGACTGCCGAGCGCGACACACAAGGGCGACATGGGCCGCATTCTCATTGTCGGCGGCAGTGCCGACTACCCCGGGGCACCGATGCTGGCCGGAGCCGGTGCATTGCGCGCCGGTGGCGGCCTGGTGACCGTCGCCTGCCCCCGTTCGATTGGGCCGGTGCTGGCGCCACAGGACAACGCGCTGATCCGCAAGCTGATCGACGACGATGGCCGCGGCACACACGGACCGGTAGACGCCGCGGAGTTTGCAGATCTCACCGCGGACAAGAGCGTTATCGCTGTCGGCCCCGGTCTCGGTGGCAGCGACGCGGCGCTCGGTCTGGTGCGCGATCTGCTCGGGACCGACAAGCCAGTCGTGCTCGATGCCGATGCCTTACGTGTCTGCGGCGATTGCGGCGATCGTCTCAAGGCTCGGGCCGTGACCGTGCTGACGCCGCATCCTGGCGAGATGGCCCGCCTGATCGCGTCCTGCGGATTCGCCGGGCTTGGCACCGCGGATTGCGAGTCCCAGGCATCGACCGTGGCCAAAGAGCTCAACGCCATTGTCGTGCTCAAAGGGCACCACACAATTGTGGCGGCGCCGGATGGCCGGATGTTCACCAACACCAGCGGCACACCTGCTTTGGCCACCGGCGGTTCCGGGGACGTACTTTGCGGTGTCATCGCCGCCGTTCTCTGTCAGTCCGACAATCCCGTCGCAGCGGTGCGTCTGGCGGTCTTCGTTCACGGCCTTGCCGCTGAGTTGTCACCCAACGGCATGCGCGGCACGACTGCCGATGATCAGCCGCAATTGATCGCCCAGGCTCTGCAGCAGTTGTCGCCGCTGGCGTAGTCGTGGCATTGGCAGATCGCGGGTATTTGCTCGACAGTAATCGGTTGACATTCGACCGAGCGCGACGATATTACCCATTCCCCAAACCAACTTTCGCTGTTTTCTGCCCCTGGAGGATACAATCATGAGTCGAGTATGCGATGTCAGCGGTGCCCGCCGGACAGTTGGTGGTTCCATCGTCCGGAAGGGTATGGCGAAGAAGAAGGGCGGCATTGGTACGCACGTTGTAAAGAATAACAAGCGCGTGTTCCTGCCGAACCTGCAGAAGCGCCGGATCTACGTGCCGGAACTGGACCGGTGGGTGACCCTAAAGATTACAAACAAGATGCTGCGGTCGATCCAGAAGAACGGCTCCTACAAGATGCTCAAGTCGGCCAAGGCCAAAGGTACGTTGACTGTCAAGGTCCCGGGTCTCTGACGACCCGAGTCCAGATAATATCCTGATCCTGAAAAAGCCTGCGCAGTTCGCAGGCTTTTTTGTCGCTGCCAACCACCGGCGATCGACCATGCCGCCCGAAATGCTTTGTGGCTGCACGGGGTGCTGAGAGCGATGTCCCAAATCGGGACGCAACTGACGCTCAAAGTCCTGACTGCCTCACAAACAGTATTGGGAAATAGTCCCCCGCCAACCTGCCAGCGATCTGGCGCCTTCCGCAGCACGGTCTATGGTCCCAGCATCGATGAAGATCTGTTCGTGGGTATGCTCAAGTCAATCACTTTTTTGAGTGACGGTGTACGCTCAACGATCCCGGCGGCGGATGGCGGCGAAGAACTCGCTTGGTTCGTTGGCTCCGATCAGGCGGAGCACAAGCAGGTAGGCGGCTGCGGCTGCGGTTAGTGGCAGAAACACGGCGATTACCTTCGAGGCGAGTCCGGGTGATGCCAGGGTGGTTGCAAAGTGCGCAGTGGCCCATACGGCGACACCGGCAACGGTGACTGCAACGAGCATGCGCGTCCCTGCCAGAAGACCATTGCGCCAGGCCTGCATGGTCGGCTGCAGATCGCGTTTCAGCAGAACCATAAGGATCGCCACGTTGACGTAGGCGGCGATAGTGGTCGACAACGCCAACCCGCAATGGCTTAACGGTACCATCAATGCTAGGCTGAGCAGGATGTTGAGCACCAGGCAGAAGACGCCGACTCGCACCGGGGTTTTCATGTCCTGCCGGCTGTAGAAGCCGGCACGGACGATCCCGACAGCGGCGAATGCGGGGATGCCGGGCGCATAAAACATCAAGGCGGCGGTGGTCTGGCGGGCGCTATCGGCATCGAAGGCGCCCCGTTCGTAGATAAGTTCGACGACGGCGTTGCCGAGGTACATCAACACCAGCACGCAGGGGACGGAGACGAAAAACACCTGTCGCAGTCCGTAGCTCAAGGCATCAATGATATCGGTCTGCCGGCCGGCAGCGAAGGCGCGGGAGAGTAGCGGCAGGCTGGCGGCCGACAAGGCGACGGCGAACACACCGACGGGCAGGTAGACGAGCCGTTCGCTGTAGGCCAGTGCGGCGGCGGCCCAGGGATCGAGGTAGAGCGCCAGGATTCGGTCGAACATCACATTGATCTGATAGATCGAGGCACCGATAACGCCGGGAATCATCAGGTGCATGAGCCGTTTGACGTCCGGCGTGACCTGCGGGCGGGCACGTTGCAAGGCGAAGCCGAACCGCTTGAGCACCGGCCACAACACGGCGAGCTGCAATACTCCCCCGACGACGACGGCAATTGCCAGCACTTTCATTTGCTCGGCGGTCGTACCGACTCGCGGGCACAGCCAGAGGGTTGCCGCAATCAGCGTGACGTTGAGCAGCACCGGCGCGACGGCGGGCACGGCGAAGTGGCGGAAGCTCTGCAGCACGCCGCAGAGCAGGCCGAAGAGACAGATGAACAGCGTGTACGGCAGCATGACGGGTAGCAGTGCCAATACCAGGGCAGGGCGCCCGTCGGGGAAGAACTGCTGCAGCAGCAGGCAGATGAGGGCGCCGGCGACAACGACCACCAGCAGCACGGCGGCGGTCAGCAGGAGGACGTTGCTAAAAAATGTGAAGGCCGCCGACTTGCCGTGGCGCTCCAGTTTCTCATTGAACAGCGGCACGAACGCTTCGGACAACGCGCCTTCGCCGAAAACACGACGGAACAGATTTGGGATCGTGAAGACGACGAGGAACACGCTGTATGCGCCGGCGGTTCCGAAGACGGCGCTGTAGGCGACGTCTCTGGCCAACCCGGTGAGGCGGCTCAGGAGCGTGCCAGCGCTGCCAATGAGCATACCGCGCCCGATAACGCGCGTCGAGCCGTTGTCCGACGGCGCGGCGGGTTCGAGAGGCCCGTCTTTGCGGGCCGGATCAGACATGCGGTGTCACGCGCCGGTCGAGCCATTCGAGGGCCGCCTCGCGTGTGATGATTTCGCCATTCAACTGTAGTTCTTCGAGTTCCCTGAGGATTTCCCCGATAACAGGTCCGGGCTCGACGCCGCGCCCGATCAGGTCGCGCCCCTGCACCAGTGGTTCGGGCACCGGGGGTTCGTCGCGCAGCGCTGCCAGGCGATCGAGAAGAAACACATAGTTGTCGACGTAGCGATGACAGGACAGGCAATCGAGTCGATGTAGTTCGAGTTCACAGTCGAAGTCGGGGCGTCCGAGCAACCGTCGCAGTGTCGATGGCCGCATCTTCTGCACCTCGGCGAAGGTCATGTGATTGTAGACAGTTTCACGTACGCAATCAATGAATTGCCGCGAACAGCGTAGGCGCTGCAGGATCGTCTCTGTCATCTCCGCGCCGACGCGGTTGTGACTGGGAAAGGTCTCACGCCCATGGGGGCCGATTGCCAATGTCGGCGGCTTGCCGACATCGTGCAGCAGGGCGCTCCAGGCGATTTCCGGCGTCGGGTGTACCATCATTTCGAGCAGCAGCAGGGTATGCACGAAGACGTCCCCCTCGGGGTGAAACTGCGGCGGCTGCGTGACGCCTTTCATGGCGCTGATTTCCGGCAGCACCTGCTCGAGCAGGCCGGTTTCATCGAGCAGGCGGAAGGCGAGCTGGGGCTGCGGGCCACACAGCATTTTCGTGAGTTCGTTGAAAATGCGTTCGGGGCTGATGCCAGTGATTTTAGGTGCGTGTTTGATGATCGCAGCACGGGTAGCCGGGTCCAGTTCGAAATCGAAACGGGCGGTAAACCTGACCGCCCGCAGCATGCGCAGGTAGTCTTCGCCGAAGCGCCGGTCCGGGTCGCCGACTGTGCGGATGACGCCGGCATCGAGATCGCGGAGGCCGTCGACAAAGTCGATGACCTGCTCGGCCTGTGGATCGTAGAACAACGCGTTGATTGTAAAATCGCGCCGTTGCGCATCGTGCTCGGCATCGGAAAAGGTGACGGAATCGGGGTGCCGTCCGTCCTGGTAGCCACCGTCTTCACGGAAGGTGGCGACGTCGGTGTGGAGGTCGCCTTCGCGCACTATGACGACGCCGAAGGCGGCACCGACCGCGTAGGTGTGCGGGAAAATCTGCTGCAAGACATCGGGGGTGGCGTCGGTGGTGACATCGACATCCTTGGGCATGCTGCCGAGGAAACGGTCGCGGACGCAGCCGCCGACTGTGCAGGCCTGGTAGCCGGCTGCCTGCAGCCGGCGGGCAATATCGTAGGCGGCCTGTTCGGCTGCTGACACAGGCGCCAGGCGGTGTTGGATGTATTGGGCCAAGAGATTTTTCCGGTTTGTCGGGTCCTCGCTTGTACGTGTTCAGCGTTGCGGCGATAAAAGGCAGGTCGCTGTCGTTAGCGCGGTCGGTAAACAGGTATCAGCGTTTCTTCGATTCCGCAACTTTGTAACGATGTCGCGGTCTGATATAGTATTACCGTAGCCTCTTCATTGTCAACGATCTGGATTGAGTTGATGAACGACCGGTCTCCGACCACCACATACCTCACGACGTCGATCCTCATCACCCTGGTGCTGCATCTCTTGTTGTGGCAGGCTGCGGCGCGCATACAGATGCGGCCGATAGAGAACGCTGAAACCGACAACGAGTCGGACAAGAAGCGGGTTCGGGTTGATACCCTCGACGTTCGTGAATTGCTGATACAGCCACCGTCACAGCAGCCGAATGTCAAGATACGCCTGCTCAAAGAGCAGGAGCATCAGTTACAGAAGCTGTTCGAGAGCGAGGGCCTGATTACGCGGCCGAAGCCTAAGCTCAACGCCAGACTTACCGGTCTGGGCGTTGACCTGTTGAAGGATGAAGCACGCGTCGAATCGCGCTACCGCGGTCCGATCACATCGCCGCCGCCGGAGATCCTGGCGATCCGCGTTGCCGACCTTCCTGCCCAGAGTCTGCTCACCGGTCGCCGGATGATTCCGGACGTCAAGCGTTATGTGATGAGCGATCCGGAGGCGCCGTCGCTGGTGTCGCCGCATTCGGGCGGTGGCGTTGACAGCGAATCGGTTGAGTTGGGGATGCGTTTCGAGTTGCCGACGCGACCGTTGCGCTCCTTTCCGCCGCCGGAAACGGCGGATCTGCCGATGGTGTCGATCGACGACATGCGGGACAGCATTACCGACCGCACAGCGGTGAACATCATCGACTCGATGCTGGATGTCGAAGTTTCAGTGTACGAAGATCCGAAGCTTGGCGGTGGTTACTTCAAAGCGGTGATCAGCACGCGTGCTGGCAGTGTATCGCTCGAATCGATACCTCGCGATGTATTGTTTCTGGTGGATTCCTCGGCCAGCATCACACCGCCGAAATTGCGGGAATTCCGCAAGGGCCTGGACCTGGCGCTGGATTATCTGGGTGCCGACGACCGGTTCAATGTCGTGGCCTTCCGCGACAACCCGGTCCGTCTCTTCCCGGAGTTCAAAATTGCCGATGAAAACGCCATAGTCGCGGCCCGCAAGTTCCTCAATCGCCTCCGTTCGAAAGGCAAGACCGACGTCTATGCCGGCCTGGTGCCATTCATCAACTTCGCCCGTCCTGACTTGCGCCGGCCGTATCTGGTATTCCTGCTCAGCGATGGGCGTTCGACGACGGACGGTGCCCTGGCCGACAACGAGTTCATCAGCCAAATCATCCGGCATAACCAGGCGCGTGCCTGCGTTTTTTCGTTCAGCGCCGGCGAGGAGAGCAATCGTTTCCTGATGGATCTGTTGTCCTACAAAAACCGCGGGATGAGCTTGCACACCGACAGTGTCACAGGTGCTGATGAGGCGTTGTCCAACTACATCGGCGGGCTGTCGGAGGTGCTGGTGTCCGATCTGCGCTGCCAGATTACCGGCAAGTTGCCGGACGGCATCTATCCGCGCGAGTTACCACATCTCTTCCGCGGCAATCCGCTGACAGTATACGGTCGATTTCCGAAAGGTGCCGACGAGATCGGCATCCAGATTATAGGCTACGACATCAACGGTGAGCGCGAGGAACTGATCATCCGCCATTCGCTGAGCGAGGCTGCGCCGGCTGACTCGATTCTGGCAACACAATGGGCGATTCAGAAGATTTACTATCTGGTGGGTGAGCGTACCGTCCGCAACTCACCTGAGATTCAGGCGGAGATCGACGTGCTGGCGTCGCGCTACGGCATTGTCGTGCCGTATTGACCGTTACTCTTTCCAGCCCTCTTCGCCCTGCTTCAAGCGCTGCGACATTTCGGTGACAGCGGCCTTGGCGGCCATCTGCACGGTTGCATTGCCATCGCCTGTGAGCACCTGAAGGCGTTCGCGGTCCGATTGATCGCCGATTATCCCCAGTGCCATGACGGCGGCGGCCCGAACCTGTGCCGTGTCGTTTTTCATGTACGGCCTGACGATGTGCGACATGTTCGAGTTCTTGGAGCGTGCGATGCCCTCCAGGATTTCGCTGATCACCTCCGGCTTCGTCGCGACTTTCTCCAGGAGCTTCCTGAGCTGCCGGCCGTTGCCGGCCTGGGCGATCTCCACGTAGGCATTGATTCGCTCACCGCGACTGCCGGTGGGCAGACGGATCGGCAGCGTCGCCTCGTCGCGGCCTTGCGCTTTTTCGAGGATTTTCCGGGCGGCGTCGCTGGCTAAGGCGTTGGGCACCGGTTCGGGTAATCCCGGCAAGGCCGGAGGCGTAAAGGACGGTACGGCATTTGTCCCTGCACCTGGGTCGCCGTCGCTTTCGGCATCGTCTTCGAGTGCTTTGAGAAAATCATCCGGCTGATACAGCAGTTCACCGATGCTGTATGAATTTACAATGAACGGCCATTGGGCGAACCGGACTTTCTGGCGCTCGTACCGGGCGGTAGCCTCTTTGACTGACTCGTCGTGAGCCTTTTCGCGTTCTGCTTTGTCCTCGACCGGCTCATCGTCTGGCGACTCTGGTACCGGCGGTACGTTGTACTTGCCGACTGTGACGCGGACGGCATGGTCGCCTTTTTCGTTTTTGGCACCGACCAAGAGGGTGTAATTGAAGCCGTCGAATCCTTCGATCGTGACACGGCGGGCATTGGTCAGTCCGAGATCTTCGTCACTGGCGGCGGGATCAGCAATACTTTTGAAGCTGGGGCGGCGCAGTGCGTTGCCGACTTGCGATAGTTTGCCGGTATCGAGTTCCCGGCCTTCCGGTACGGGCGCCTTGTAGTCGAGCAGGCTGCCTTTGCTGTCGCGCTCGATGCCCCAGACTTCCGTGTCGCCGTCGTAGGCGACGGCGCGCTTCAGTTCGTCGATTTCGCAGAACGCCTTGTCGAGCCACAGATCGCTGGTTTCCTGGACTGACCAGAAGGTTTCCGTGACCAGCGACACCGTTTTGTTGACCCGCACGTAGCGGCCGATCGGTCGAGGGCCATAGGGGCCACCGGACTCACGCGTCTTTGTGTTGCCGAGCACGATCGAACCGACGATACCGTCGGTTTTGTCGTGGAGCTGCAGCAGTGTGCTTGCGCTTTCGCCCTTGTCCGGCACGTTGACCCCGAGTCGTTCGTAGCGTTTCTCTCCTACCTCGAGGATATGCCCGGCCTCGAGATCAGCGATTGCCCGGAGCAGGGTTTTGATTTTCGCGAAGTCCGCAGGGTAGTCGAAGAGGTCGCGGCAGCGCCAGGTGCCGTCTTTCTTTGCGAGCTCGACAGTGTTTTGTTTTGTCGTGATGACGATACGGGCGATATCGTTGATCGGGAAGTCGGGCAGCAGCAGTGCGTCTTTGTCGATATCGACAATTTCTTCTCCCTCGCCCGTGCCCCAAAGCTGACCGCTTCTCTTCAGAACGAGCGCGCCGATGACCGTCGCGGCGACGCAGATGATGACTAACGGAATGAGATGCTTGGCTTTCACAGAATACCCCTCCGTCGCTTAAAGAGCCAAAAGATGATACCGATAATGAAGACGGCTGCCGGCATGGCCAGAATATTGGTCCAGGTGACGAATTTTTCGATCTTGTCGACCTCGCGGTACATCTCTTTTTCGAGCTTGCGGATGGTTTTTGCCGCTTCGGACCGCTTTTTGTTCAGCCGGTAGCGTTCCTCGTCCTCTTCAGCCGAGCGGACGAACTGCTGGTTTGTACCGGCCTTGGCGTTGCGCATCTCGCGGATCTTCTTGTCAGCTTCCTGGAGCTCTTCGTTGTACTTTTTGACTTCGGCGCGGCGCTCTTTTTCAGCCTCGGCGCGTTTCTCGTCGATCAGTTCGAAAGGCCGGCTGGTGATCGTGCGTGAGCGGATAGCGATGAGATGGCTGCTGCCGCTGAGCTGTTCGACGATGTTTTGCAACAGGTTGTTGTTGTCGGCGGTGACTTGCAGAACTGTCTGGCCGAAAATACTGCGGGTTGGCCGAATCCACAGATCGTTGAACATCATGTCGGCGTCGGCGAAGAGGATAATCGCGGTGTCTGTAGTGGCTTCGGCCAGGTGATTGTCGGGCTCGGTGGCTTCCTCGTCGTCTTCGGTATCAACATCAGCTGGGGGGCCCTGCGGGAAGGCGCTTTTGAGGCGGCCTGTGAGTTTGACAGCCAGGGCATGCTCTTTGTCGCTTGCCCTGTAATCGTTGCGGATATTGGTGTTGCCGAACATGAGCTTGGATTTGTCTACTTTCATTGACTCACCGGACGACCGCAGCAGAACAGTGCGGTCGAGACCTTCGGTGCCAGTGCCTTCGAAGACACCGGCATAGGCGACACGGACTACGTCCAGGGCATTGGTGGTGATATCGTCCTGATCCATCCACTTGTTTCCTAGCTCCAGAATAAATGGCTGCGGTTCGGGCTGCATGCCCTGTTGGCTGGAAAACATTGTGGCGTTCTTGTTATCCATGATCATCGCATCGGTGTCGAACGTGATGCCCCAGGCATCGAACAGCCGGGGCAGGGTCGACATGCTCTCGGGCGGCGGTCCCATCTGTTGCGGGCGATTCTGCTTATCGACTGCAGAGATCGGATCGACAAAGGCGACCAGTTTGCCGCCACCCATGAGGAATTGATCAACGGCATACTCGGTGTCGGGCGTAATGTCCTTGACGTGCAGCATCACCAGGGTGTCGATATCCGAGGGGATGACATCTGCGGTTGCTTCGATCTCGCGGACGTTGTAATCTTTTTTCAGCTCGCTAACAAAGTACCAGGGCTTGGGGCCAGGTTGGCCCATCATCGGATTCTGCGCGGGCGCGCCCATAACCGGTAGCGACGACATAATGCCGACGGTGCTTTTCTCCGGGTGCGTGACCCGGTAGATGGCACGGGCCAGGTCATATTCCAGCGTGTTCTCAGTGGCCGGGCCGAGGGTTGGCAGCGCCAGGGTTTCATCGAGGAAACTGATCGCGATTCCCAGATAGATGATCTCGCCGGTCTGGGTCATCTGGCCTTCGACGCCGTCGATGCCGGCCTTTTCTTCGTGGTTGTTAGTCGGCAGCGGATTCAGCCGCTCGACTTCCAGTTTACCATCGGCGGCTTGCTCGAGCTCTTGGAGCAGATCGTCGACGCGCCGTGAGAAGCTCTTGAGGAACACCGGCATTTCAACCTTGCCCTTACTGCAGTAATAGCGGAGTTGCACCTTCTCATTTTTCTCTAAAGGCAGTTCCGCAAGGATTCCGCGGGTGCCCGGGGAAAGTGTGTACAGCTTGTCCGCGGTGAAGTCCATGCGCAGGGACAGTGCACTGGAGAAAACGTTGATCCATACGAGCGCGTTAAAAACCAGCAGCACGGCGATCAGTGAAAAAATGACGGTGCGAATATTTTTTGATCCTTTGTCCATAGCGGTTCTCCTAAATCGAGCGTTTGCTGCGCAGCACAATGCCCGTAGCAAACAACGAGAATACGATGACGGATAGGAAGTACAGGACATCCCGAACATCGACAACGCCGCGCTGCATCGTCTGGAAATGCGGAACGACGCTGAAGCCGGCGACGAAATCGACCAATGTATTGATGTTGATCCATGCGACTTCGAGATCCAGCAGGGCGTCGGTTACCGGCGGGAAGCCGCACAGGATGGCCAGCAGACAAATGACCACGGCGATGACGAAACTGATCACCTGGTTGCGGGTAAGTGCGGAGGTCAGGCAGCCGATCGAGAGAAAGGCGGCTGCCGTGAGAAAACTGCCGAAATAACCGGTCATCACGATACCGTTGTCGGGGTTCCCGAGGACGTTGATGCTAATCACCATCGGAAAGGTGAGCGCCAACGCCAAGCCGAGGAAGACGCAGCCGGCGAAGTATTTCCCGACGATCGCGTGCCACGGTTTGATCGGCAGGGTAAAAAGCAGTTCGATAGTGCCGCTCTGCTGTTCTTCCGACCACAGGCGCATGGCCATGGCGGGCACGAGGAAGAGGTACAGCCATGGGTGCCATATGAAGAAGGAAGACAGTGTTGCCTCGCCTTGCTCGAAGAAATTACCCCACATGAACGTGAAAAAGCCCATCAACATCAGAAAGATGATGAAGAAGACATAGGCAACCGGCGAAGCGAAGTAGCAGTACAACTCTTTCGCGCTCACTGCCCGGATGTTACGTACGGCGGTCATTTGGCAGCCTCCTCTGATGAGGTGATCTCGCGAAAGACGTCGTCGAGACGTCCCTGCTCGGTATGCAGTTCGGTGAGCGTCCAGCCCGATTGAGCGATGGCCCCGTGCAGCTTGCCGGCCAGGTTGTCGACACCGTCGGCAGGGAATGCCCGCACCCGGCAAACACCGTTTTCCTGGTCGAGGCACACGATCTTGTCGACTTCGGTGAGATCTTTGAGGCGTTGCGAAATTTCCTCGAACGGTTGCTTGGCGATAGTCATGGTGACGGCACCGGCAATCTTCGAACGCTCACGCAGCTCGGATGGCAGGCTGTCGGCGACGAGTTCGCCGTTGTTGATGACAATGACGCGCGAGCAGATGGCGTCGACCTCCTCGAGGATGTGCGTGGAGATGATGATCGCCTTGCGCTCGCCCATACGTTTGATGAGGTTGCGCATCTCGTACTTTTGATTGGGGTCAAGCCCATCGGTCGGTTCGTCCATGATCAGCACATCGGGGTCGTGCAGGATCGCCTGGGCAAAGCAGGTTCGGTGGCGATAGCCTTTTGATAGTGTCTGGATCGTCTTGTGGCGGACGCTTTCGAGGGAGCAGGTCGCGATCGCTTCGGCGACTGCCTGCTTGCTCTCCTGTCTGTCCAGGCCGCGGAGTTTTGCGATATAACCGAGAAATCCCTCTACTGACACGTCGCCGTAGAGTGGCGCGTTCTCGGGCAGGTAGCCCATCATCGCTTTTGCCGCTACGGGATCGTTCTCGATGCTGCGTTCGCCGATATGGACGGATCCCCCGTCGAGATGCAGGAAACCGGTGATCATCCGCATAGTCGTCGACTTACCGGCGCCATTCGGTCCGAGGAATCCGAGCACCTCTCCCTTCTTTACGTCGAAGGAGACGTCGTTGACGGCGCAATTGGTTCCGTACCATTTCTTGAGGTTCTTCGCTTCGATCATGCTGTAACATGCCCTCCGTCGTGATACAAAGATGCGAGGCTTTGGTGCCGGACGCGTCCAGCCACCAGCCGTCGTATACGTAAGGAATATGTGAATCTGTGTGTGTGGGTCAGCGAAAGCGGGTAAAGTAGTGTGAGGTCGATGTCGGCGCAACCGGAATCCGACAAAATCCCAGCGATTTTCCAGAAGGTCAGGCTATAGACCCCGGCGCAAGTTTTAAGTTCCCGGCGAGCATCGGGGCTTTGTCAGCTGTTGCCGAGCACGGACCACAGTCCGCTCACCATGATGGCGGCGGCGGCGGCGGCAATCAGGCAGCGGATCATCTGTGTCGTGCGATCGGTTCGCCGGCGTTCCCGGCCACGGCGATTGACGACGACATGCTGGAGATGTGTGGTATTGTCCATATTGTCGATGGATTTTGGCATCGGCCGACAACATAGGGTTCGGGAACGAGGGATACAACGCATGGAAATTTTCGACACGCATTTTCATCTGACCCCCGGGGATGAGCTTGGTGCCATTGCGGCGCGTGCGCTTGCCGCCGGCGTCACCCGCCTGCTGGTTGCCGGCGCGGCGGTCGACGAGGCGGAAACCGTGTTGGGACAGATCGCGGCGGTACCAGCAGTTTTCGCGGCGGTTGGCGTGCATCCGCACGATGCCGGGAAGTTCGACGGCGACATCGGGTACTACCGTGGACTGGCCGGGCATCCTCGCGTCCGTGCGATCGGTGAGATCGGGCTCGACTATTACTACGATAACGCCCCGTGCGACACGCAGAAGGCGGTGTTTCGGCAATTCCTGGAGCTGGCGCGGGAAACTGGTCTGCCGGCGGTGGTCCATTGCCGCGATGCCTATGACGACTGCCACGCGTTGCTGGCGGAATGTCTCGATGGCGGCCCGTTCGTGGTCCACTGCTACACCGGTACGGTCGAATGGGCCCAACGGTTTCTGGCTCTCGGGGGGCATTTGTCATTCACCGGAATACTGACCTTTCCGCGCAGTGACGACGTGCGTGCAGCGTTCCAAAGCGTGCCGCTGGACCGGCTGATGTTCGAGACGGATTCGCCGTACCTGTCTCCGGTGCCGCTTCGTGGTCGAGTCAACGAACCGGCCAACGTGGCGCATATCGTCGCCTATGCTGCGGACGTTCTCGAGATGCCGGCGACGGAATTGGCAGCAGTGACGACGACCAACGCTCTGAAGTTTTTCGGCATCACATCGGATGCGGCGGTATAGCCTCGCCTGTTTCTATTCGCGCTGACGCTTGACCTTGAAGATCCAAGGATACTTTTTTGCAATTTCTTTGACGTTTTTCTTGTCGACGAGAAGGTAACGGCTGTCGAACGCTTCCCTGTAATTCTGGGGGGGCGAGGCTTTGTTGTCGATAGGTTTTTCGGGGTGCGTGATGACTGCGGCCGTAATCTTGCCTTGTTCGATCGACTTCTGCAGCCCATTGAGTCGCTGGTTGAAGACAATGACCTTGGGCCGTTTGCTTTGTCGCCAGAACCGTATTTTGTTCGGTTCGGCCGGCAGGCCGACCATAGAAATGATGATTCCACATTGTGCCGCGCCTGCCTTGACGAAACCGTCGAACTCCTTGGCAGTCCAGTATTTGGACATGTGCTGGGGGTTGATACTGCCCACCCGATCAAGCGGTATGTCTGGCGAACGCACGAGGTCGACGGCAAAGGCGCCCTTAGCACCCGAAACGAGCCGCGTCTGCCGCTCCCGCAGCACCGATTCATTCACCGGCGTTGTCGGCTCCTCGATGAATAAAATGCCGGTCGGCCCTCCATAGTCCAATTCGGTCAGGTATTCACCGACGCACCGCATCGCTGCGTATTCGTAAGCTGCTTGCACCTTTCGTTCTGGCGAAGCTAGCATCGGTCCGGCCAGTCGGAAAATCGCTATGGCAATGGCCGCAATCGTACCCAGACCTGCGAGTGGACGTCCCCAAATGGCGCCAGCGTGGTACCCGACCATGCCGATAATTATGATCAGTGCTGACGCGACAAAAAGTCCATACCAAAGTGTCGTCACGCTTGGCTACCCGTGTTTGTAATTTCCGCTTGCTGGCCGGCCGTGGTATTAGATTTGGCTAGGCGTTTCTGAAGATCCTAAAGCACGTATTATACGTGGTTTAGAGAAGTTTCCAAGCTCCTTTGTCTTGAATTTTGGATGGGTCCGATTATATTTCTATAACGTCACACCGTGCATGAAATCGACGGAACCATTTGGCGGGATTGATTGTTTTTTGCGGCAGCAAAAACTCTTAGGGGAACTTGATGAACTCTGCGCAGCTACGTACATCTACTCGTGCATCCGGATTTACGTTGATCGAATTGTTGGTCGTAATTTCCATCATTTTCATTCTTGCCGGGTTGTTGTTTCCGACGTTGATACAAGCCAAGGCCCGCGGCAAACAGGCCAAGTGCATCAACCGCTGCAAGCAGATGAATATCGCTATTCAGTTCTACGCAGATGAGTTTCAGGGGTACTTCCCGTTGGACGGTCCGAGTGATGGATTACAGGGGGAGGATGTGTGGTTTCAGAAGCTGCGCAAGTTTCTGGCCGAAAATCTGGATACCTCCACCGTTCTCGAATTCGTCAAGGACCCCGGCATGCCAATAGGCGCTTTAAATGAGGTAAAAGACTTCAAACAGTCCAATTACATGTTCAACAACAAACTCAACCAAATCGCGGCTTATCCTCCGTCCGGGGCATTGAAACTGGTGCAGGTCATTGATCCGGCCAGCACCATGACGATCATCTGCGGCAGTGTCGCGGACCTGCGAACCGGTGACCAGACCGACCACACGAACGACTTGCTCAAATATCCCCATCCGGTCAGCGGTGCCCAAGCCGATACCCTGTTCAGTGACGGACACGTGCAATCCATCAAGAAATCCAATATCCCGATTGCCGGTACCGATTCCTTCTGGGAACCTCAGTAGTTGATGGAATCGACAGCCGATCGTTCGTCGACCACGGGATTGATGTATAGTGGTTCTTTTTTTTCCCACGCAAGAGGTGGTACAAAGCCACCGCCCCAAGCCCACGCCCGACGATGACTTATAATTTCAATGCAGGCCCCGCCACCATTCCCGCTACCGTCATGGAGCGCGCGCGCGGCGAATTCATCGACTACGCCAACTGCGGTTACGGCATCATCGAAGCGAGTCACCGCAGTGCGGAGTTCGAAGAGATTATTGCCCGTGCCGAGGGTAACGTCCGTGAACTCACGGGTATAGGTGACGATTTTGCCGTGCTTTTTCTGCAGGGCGGCGCCAGTACGCAGTTTGCCATGATACCAATGAATTTCTTGCCGCCCGATCGCACCGCGGCGTATGTCGACACCGGGTTGTGGAGCGGCAAAGCAGTTAAGGAAGCCCGAAAAATCGGCCACGTTGCCGTTGTCGCCGGCACCGCCGACGCGGATTATGACCATATCCCCGAGCTGCCTGCCGGCACCGTGGCGACGGACGCCGCTTACCTGCACATCACCACCAACAACACGATCTGTGGCACTCAGTATCAGGCGGTACCCGAAGTTCCCGATTGCGTGCCGCTTTTCGCCGACATGTCCAGCGATATCCTCTCGCGCCCTTTGCCTTTCGAGTCGTTCGACCTGGTCTACGCCGGTGCCCAGAAGAATCTCGGGCCGAGCGGCGTGACCCTGGTTATCGTCTGCCGGGACCTGGCCGAAAGCGGCGCTGCGAACCTGCCGTCGATGCTCGATTACCGCACCCACATCAAAGGCGACTCACTCTATAACACGCCGCCAACTTTCGCGATCTACATGATGGCTCTGGTCACCGATTGGATCTGTGAGCAGGGCGGCCTATCCGCAGTCGCCGAGGTCAATCGCCGCAAAGCGGCGGACATTTACGGCTGCATCGACCACGACGGCTTCTATCGTGGCAGAGCCCGGACCGATTCGCGGTCTGCGATGAACGTCTGTTTCAATCTGCCGACCGCAGCGCAGGAAGCCGCCTTTGTCGAAGCCGCCGCCGCCTCCGGTCTGATCGGGCTCAAAGGCCACCGTTCCGTCGGCGGCATTCGCGCCAGCATTTACAACGGTATGCCGCCTGCCGGTGTCACCGCGCTTGTCGACTTCATGCAAGAATTCCGTCGGAGCCAGGGTTGAGGCGCGGTCGACACAAACCTGCCTGTGCCGGAGCTTGCAAGGCCTTCGCAGATTGCAAATCAAGCGACACCCACTAAACTAAAGCCGGTCGGTTTGTGCTGTCTCAACCGCTTGACGCGTGGAACTTTAGCGCCACGCGGTCGTCTTATATCCAAGCAAAATGACCCACCTTGGCGGGTGCCGCCTGCCGATCCCGGTGCTGCGTAGATGTTCTTGTTCCGCCACAATAAATGTGCTGCATTCACCTGGGATCAGGATAGCAACTATCATGGTGTGTTCTGTGACCGTACCCGCGACACCACGCGTGTGCGCGGCTACTGGCAGGCTCAGAAGAAAGCCAGCCAGTCACCGGCAGAGCTTCTCGCCGCCGGACGCCGTGAACTGGGGCTCGACGACGACACCATTGTTATCGTAGGCGGCAATTTCCGCAAGGCCTGCTTCGTCGACCTCACGATGCCGCGGATCGCGCCCGAAGACATGCGCGGTGCCGTCCAGTTCGAGCTCGGCAAGTATTCACCCATCGCCGTCGATGACCTGGTCTGGGGCTATCGTAATGTCAACCGGATCGCCGGTACCGAAATGCAACTCACCCGCGTCGTCTATGTGCGCCGTGACGATTGGAACCGTTGGATCGAAGCTGCCAGCGGCCTGGGACACGGCGTAGATATGATCATCCCCGCCTCCGCGGTGCTCGACCCGATGTTCGAAAACCGCGATATCGCCTTTAGTGAAGGGGTGAACGGTGACTACTTCGTTTTCAAACACGGTACCAACGGCCAGCGCCAGGTCACCTATACGACGGAAGCGCCAGATGACAGTGCTCTCATTGGCGTCGGCGATCAGCCGTTATTGGAGGATTGGCTCGTTCCCGGTGAACTCGGCCAGCTTGAGAAGACTGCCCAGGCTAGCTTCATGCCTGCTATTCTGCTCAGCCGCTACGGCCTCAGCGAACACTTTCATGGTGATCACAAGCACTGGTTGCCGTTGCCGCTCGAATTGCAGCCTCGCCGCAATCGCACGATCAAGCTTCTGACGACTGCCGCCATCGCTTACCTGGTGTTCGTGCTGTCGATCCTGGGTTGCTGCTGGATCTCCGACCATCACCAGCAATTGCAAAGCGCCCGCATGACGACAGGTCAGCTCGAGCGCCAGCTCTACGAGCTCAAACAGCGTGCTGAGCGGCCGGAAATAGCTGCGAAGATCGATGCTGACCTGGCGGAAAACCGGCAGGAACGCGTACGCCTGTCGGAAGCGCTGGCTGAGCTCACCCATGTTATCTCGGATAATCTGTGGTCGACGAATTTTACATGGAAGGAGGGCCACATCACGGCCCAGCTGCAGGCCGAACAGGCCACCGAAAACCTCACGGCTGGTCTGCGCGAATGCATCATCTTTTTCCCCGAGGCTTTTCAAAGACACCATACCGATCCAAGCGGCACCGTAAAAGTCACGCTCGAAGGTACAGTCAGAGCCTTGGATGACTACCTGCCGGCGAAGGCCGAACGGGATACCAGGCGCGCTGCTGAGCGCCAGGCCGCTCGCATCAAAGCTGCCGAAGAAGCGCGCCTCGCCGCCGAGGAGGAACGCTACGAGCGCCGCGAACAGGCGACCTTGGGCGGACCGCCGCCGCCGCCGCCGCTGATGCCGGTCTTCGAGGACGGTGAGCTCGACCTGCCCAAGCCGGAAGGCGACAAGGCCGAAGAAGGGATCCCAGACGAAAACCAGACCTACGAGAACACCGAAGGTGTGAACTGATGGCAAACGGTACGAAACAGAACAAAGCCATCCTGGCCATCGGTGTCGGCATCATCGCGCTGCTGGTTGCTGTGTATGTATTGCGCTTCCTGAACTTTGAAATAGCGTTACCGACGCCGGCGATGATCCGGGTGGAAGAAGAGCGTGCCCAGAAATTACGACAGGATATCGATGACACCAAGCAAGACGTTCTCGATATTGAAATGGAGCGACTCGATCTGGTGGATGCGACCGCCGGTTTCTGGCCGTTCGAGATCAACAAGATCCAGGATCGCATCGAGCAGCTCGCGCGACGCTCAGGACTGCAGCTCAAGACCGTCGGGGCGCCCAAGCCGGTTCCTGTAAGCGAGTACGCGCGTGCCGTCGACGTGAACATCAACAGTCATACCACCATGAAATCCGCCACACGGTTCATCCAGGCCATCGAGGAAAACGGCCCGCACAGGCTCGAGTGGTTCAACTGCATCCTGCGCCCCAATCAACCCCGTGAACCGACCGGTGTACAGATCACCGGTAAAATCCGTGCCTACGTGCTTTCGGACGATGCCGCAAAATTCGTCGCAGGAGTGGATCAATGAAAGGGGTTGTACTTTTGTTCGACGTCGTACTGATCATTGCCGCTGTCATACTGACGCGTCAAGCGTGGACGCAACTCTCAGCGGACCCGCAAAACCGTGAGTCAAAGTATGACGATAGCAGTCGATCGGTTATCGTCCTGCCGTCGCGTCAGGCGAATGCCCAGGTGCCGCCTATCGACAGCGAGCAATGCGACATCTCCTGGCAGCGTGCCCTTTTTCACCCAGCCCGCACGTTCGAGATCATTGCACCGACGACAGGGAACGAGCCCATAGAAACCCCCACCGGTTTCGAGCAGTACGAGCTCGTCGGTATCGCTCGCGTCGGCGACACTGCCTGTGCCAGCATCATCGTGCATGCCCCCACCGGGCGGAAGTCGAACAGGGCCAGGACGCAACGGCGACTCCGCAAAAACCGCAATTCCCCGCCGTCGGCGCCGAACGCCAGAGACGGAAAGGCAAAAAAGAAAAATCGCGCCATTTACAGCCTCAACGAGACCGTTGGCGAAACGGGTTACATCCTCAGCGAGATCGGCACCGACTCTGTCATCTTGAAGATGGACGGCAAGGACGATATCGAACTGCTGCTGGACACTGCCGACGACAGGAGTAAAGCTCGGCGAACTACCGCTTCGCGCCAGGCCCAAGTGCAGCAGATGCGGCAGTCGAAGTCGAAACAGCAGATCGCCAAACAGATTGCTGCCAAAGCTTCTTCGAGGGAGCGGTCGTCAACGACAGCGAAACCGCCGGTGCCGCCGCCGCCACCCAGCGCGACCAGCTTGCCGCCGCCGCCCGGAGCTACCGGGAAAAGCGTGCAGAACCAGCGACGTGCCAATTCCCAAAGCCGCAATGCCAACACCGCCGTTCCCAATCCCAAGGGTAGTCAGAACTAGTGACCAATCTGCTGCCTTGCCAACCTGCAACCCTATCCACCCTTACCGCATGATAACATCCTTCCAGACCTGTCGGACGTCGATTCACATCGCCGTTTCCCTGTTTGTGTTCTGCGCCCTGCCGGGCTGCAAGACCTTTCAGGAGCTCGTGGAACCGATCGACACCGAAGTCGGCAAAATGCTTGACGCCGGCGAAATTCTCGCCCGCACATCGACCCGTGTGAGACTCGGAAATCAGCCGGATGGTAATGAATTCGAAGAAGAAGAGCCGGCAATCACGCCGCCGCTCACCATCGTTCTGCCTTCACGCAATCTCGAGCCGCCCGCTGAATTGGCCCGCAAGCGGGCATACAGTCTTGCCGAGGACATGATCGACGAACCCGACGAACCGATCAACGTCGATTTCACCTTTGATGCAGAGGAGCTTTCAGAGGTCGTCAAAATGTTTGCCTTGACACTTAAGTTCCAATATTACATCGATCCCGCTGTTTCCGGCAGTATCAATCTCAACATCCACGACGAAAACATGCCGCGGCGCCAGGCCTGGCAGCTTTTCGAGCATATCCTGTGGATGAATGGTTCCTACGCCTCCCGAGATAGTGGCTTCGTCAATATCCTGCCGTTCGGGAAAATGCCGCAGGAACGCCGTGTGCTGACCACGCACAAGCCGTCGCCGAATGTCGACGTTTCATTTATCCGCCTGTACCACACGACACCTGCCGAAATCTCCACACTCATCCGCCCGTTCATGACGGCTGGCGCCACCGCCCAACCGATCAACCATCTCAACAGCATCATGATCGTCGAGTCCCCGCCGAATATGGACAAGATCCGCGAACTCATCGCCGCCCTCGACGAGCTCGGAGAGACCCGCTGGCCGCAGATCAGCATTGCCACCCGACATGTCGATGTCAATGACATCCAGCAGGAATTGTCGAGGATCCTTTCAACAATCGGCTTTCCGGTGATAACTACTGAAAAAGGCGATGGCCGCAGCATTAAAATTGTGGCCCTCGAGCGCCCGCAGATTCTGCTGGTCGCAGCACCCACCCGCGAGGTTCTGAGCGAGGTTCAGAAGTGGGTCGATATCCTCGACAAGGGAGCCGAAATCGGCGGTGACCAGGAGGTCATGTTTGAATACAAAGTCAAGTATAACCGGGCCGACGAGCTCGCCGCCGTCGTCTCCGCCTTCTTCTCCTCCGTCAGTTCAACGACCACGTCGGTGCCGCGCGCCACCGACCAGAGCGATGATTCGAGCCGCCGTCTCAACCGCCAGAACCAAAGCACCACCCCGCGTGCCGCGACTCCGCGTGCTCCGAGCTCGAGCCAGGGTCAGCAGGAAATCCACAGCATCTACGATACGCCGGTCATCCTCTTTGCCGACGGCAGCCACAATCGCTTGATTATTCGCACCACGCCGCGCGCCTACGCTCACCTGCTGGCACTGCTCGAAAAGCTCGACACCCCGCCGCTGCAGGTGATGATTCAGATGTACATCGTTGACATCGAGCTGAGCGAGGCCACGTCGTTCGGGTTTCGGTACGCCTTCCAGACCTACGTCAGCAACCATGATCTGGACTTCCAATTAAAATCCGTCGCGGACGAACCCAACTTCGCACTCGAGCTCGGCCGGCAGTTGACTGCTGCGGATGTGCTCAACACAGTCAGCGCCGTCGCCGGCAAGGGTAAGACCCGCGTATTGTCGACACCGCAGATCACCGTCATCAGTGACCGGACCGCCACCATCGACGTTGGCGACAGTGTACCGATTGCCACGGATACCACTATCGGTGCCGACACCACCACAGTCAGTCGCTCAGAAGTCGCCTATGTCGACACCGGCACACGGCTCGAAGTGACGCCGTCGATCACCGCCCGGGGGATGGTCAAGCTCGACATCACCGGCGAGGTTTCGAAGCCTGAAGCCACGACCTCCTCGTCCATCGATTCGCCGACCATTGCCACCAGCCGTATCACCTCGACACTGATCGTTGAGGACGGGGCCACCATCATGCTGGGCGGCCTGATCCGCCGGGACGAAATCGATTCGTCCGACGGCGTACCGTTCCTTCAGGATATTCCCGGCATTGGCGTGTTATTCCGTGGCCAGAGTGACACCGATTCACGCCGCGAAGTTCTTTTATTGATCACCGTCAAGGTGCTTGAGCTTGAAACCGATTATGGCAAGCTCATGGAGCGCTATCAGCGAGCCCTTGAACTGCTGGCCGACGAGTACCCCGATATCGAAGTCCCATAGCAACTGTCATGTCCAAACACGAATCACCCGACACCGAAGCCGATATTGCGGAGTCCGCAATGTTGCCGAATGCCTTGCTGCCGCTGACCGATCCGGACAGAGTTGTCGATCGCGTTCGGCAGGGCTTGCTCAACAGTCTGGGCAGCAGTGAAGACCTATCCGATTTCAAGTCCATGGACGAATGGGAGCTGGTTAATCAGGGCAAGATCTCGGAATTCGATCTACTCAATATCTACGCTGCTGCTGCCGATCTCGAAGTGATCGACGAAGAGGAACTCGACAACGTCGAGGCCTTCTCTGAAATCTCTTTCGACTACCTTAGTAACTGGATTTGTGTCCCTATTTCGTGGGATGCCCTGTCGGTCGCTCTGGTCATTGCCACGCCGTATCGTCTCGGCGAAATCGCTGCGCACTGGCGCCATTTGATGGGGCGAAAAGTAAGCTTCTACCTCTCCCAGCGTACCCACATCGAACGCGTCGTCACTGCTGTCTACGACCAGAGCGTCAGCGCCGGTGAAGATGGCAACTACGAGATCGATCCAAACGCCAGCGAAGAGGCCCTGCGCGACCTTGCTCTGGAAGCGCCCATTGTGCGGCTGGTCAACGACATGTTCGCACGTGCCGTCGAGATGAACGCCAGCGATATCCATGTCGAACCCTCCGAGAACGAACTCGCTATCCGCTTCCGTGTCGATGGGATTCTGCAGACTGCGATGACGCCGCCGGTCGCCTCGTACCCCGCCATTGCCGGCCGACTCAAGCTCATCGGTGGCCTTAATATCGCTGAGCGTCGCTTGCCGCAGGACGGCCGTACCGATCTGCAGATCGGCCGTACGCAGATCGACATCCGCCTGAGCACAATCCCCTGTATGCACGGCGAGAGCATTGTCCTGCGTATCCTTCGCAAAAACATCGAGACCTTCAACCTCAGCAACATCGGTATGCAGGACGTTGTGCGCGAGGCGTTCACCGAGCTCGTGCAACTGCCCCATGGCATGGTTCTTGTCGTCGGGCCCACCGGCAGCGGTAAGACGACGACGCTCTATTGCATCATGAACCTGCTCGATACCGAACGCAAGAAGGTCATCACCATCGAGGACCCGATCGAGTACCAGATCAACGGTGTCACTCAGATCCAGGTGCGGCCGGCGATCGGCCTTACGTTCTCCAGCGGCCTGCGGCATATCGTGCGCCAGGATCCCGACATCATTCTGGTTGGCGAGATTCGCGATAAAGAAACAGCGGAGATCGCAATCAACGCCGCCCTTACCGGACACCTCGTGCTCAGCACCCTGCACACCAACGACGCAACGGGAGCCATCAGCCGGTTGCTCGACATGGGCGTCGAGAACTTCCTGATCTCATCTGCCCTGGTCGGCGTCCTGTCGCAACGACTCGTGCGCCGCGTTTGCGGTGACTGCAAGGGCAGCGGCACGACCACCGAGGCGCGCACCGGCACCGTCGTTCGCGGCATCGACGACGGTAACGAGCAGTTCCGCACCTGCCGCACTTGCGGCGGTTCCGGCTACCGCGAACGTGTTGGAATTTATGAGTTTCTGCCGGTCAACGACGAAATCCGCCGCGCCATCACCCAGGCAGTCGACAATGCCACGCTCAACCGGATCGCCCGCGAGAGCGGTATGGCCAACCTGCGTGAAGACGGTGAGGAAAAAGTGCGCAACGGCATCACCACCGCTGCCGAAGTTGCACGCGTATGTCAGCTTGACTTCTGAGCCGTGTCCTGCCAACGTCCGGCATGTGGGCCGACACAGCATCCGATCTTGGCCTGATCGATGCCGCCAATCGCGGTGATCCCGAGCCGATCGTATCAATGCGTCCGTCCGCCTCATCGTCAACGAATAACCCGAGTAGAACCGTGCCGGTCCCGGAAGGTGTGCGGTATGGGGCCCACAGTCATCGAGGAGCGGTGAAACGTCATGGTAGATTTTAGTACTAAACGTCTACCCGCGGCACCTGATCTTGCCGCACCCGATGGATCGGACGTTCGGGTTCTGTCAGGTCTCGGAGACGGTGGCATGGCGCATTTTCAGCTCGCCCCTGGCGAGGTGTCGACGGCGGTGTTGCATCGCACCGTCGAAGAGATCTGGTTCGTCCTGGGCGGTCGCGGCGAAATGTGGCGAAAGCAGGGTGACCGCGAAGAAATCGTTGTTCTCGAGGCTGGCGTCTGCTTGACGATTCCGCTTGGCACGTGTTTCCAGTTTCGGTCATTCGGCGATGAACCGCTCTCTGCCGTTGCCGTAACCATGCCGCCATGGCCGGGGGACGACGAGGCTCAGACCGTCGACGGCACGTGGAATCCCACAGTGCCGTAATCACTGCAAGCTACGAAATTCTTTACGAAGTTACCCAAATGAAATGGTCTAACGTTCAGTTCACATGAAAAGATATTGCGGCTGCCATGGTGGAAGTGGCGATTCGTTTCGTTACGGCTTGATCATGCGGACGTTGTTGATCTCAACTTTGCCGGATGCCTCCATCGGATACACGATGAAGAACCAGTTGGCCATTTCATAAGGGATCGGGACGGTGGCCTTATATTCCCAATTGCTGTTCAATGTCTTGAAGGTGCCGGCGCGAAAGTCGAAGCTGACATTTTCATTATTTCCGGGACGAATGAAGGCCGGCGAGCTCTCCACGTAGGAATCTTCACCTTTGCCGATGAGCGCGATCGCCAGGCGCGCACCACTGCTTAGACTGCTCTTGACGTCGATCAGCAACACCCGGTCATTGGCAATTTGGAGATCGTCGACAAATGCCTCGATCACGGCTTTCTCATTGCCCTTGGTCGAACGTACCGGGTTCTGTCGGAAATCAACGATGATACCGTTATTGTTGCGATACACCGGTCTGGCAGACAGCAGACCTTCCCAGCCCTCCGGCACCTGCCAGCGCCGGTCCAACTGTAGCAGCGGGAACGGAATCTCTTGTTTGCTGACCCATTGATCAGCCTCTGCCGTTTCTGTGTTGCCGGTGATTGCTGCCTTCAGGTTGTCATCGAGTGTGCCGCCTTTGCTGTAGAAGAACATGACGATATTGATGCCCATTCGCACCGAGGACTCCTGCATTTCGGCAGGCGACAGATCGGTGAGTGACCCCATCAGTGGGTGGGTGTTCGGATCGATCTCGAGGCCGTCACCGTAATCGTTTCGGGTATAGATCACGGCGGGTCGGCCATCAACGATGAGTTGCTCCAGATAATCCTGTCGATACTTGTCGCCGGGCAGGACGTACTTGTAACCTTTGTACCCTTTTGTCAGGTCGTATGGCCCCTTGAACAGGTTGCTCTCCTTGGGTAATCGGGTCATTGCGATATCGTCAAAAACCCGTCCCATCTCACGACGGACAGCAATGTCGTATGCTTCCTCGCCCTCGTGGGTCGAGTCGTTGATCCACAGGTACCCGCCGCCTTTAAGATATTCTCGCATGCGCTTCACCTCGCCGGCGGTGAATTGAAAGTCGTTGTGCCCGGTCATGAAAAGGAACGGTGCCTCATGGACTTCGTCACTGTCGAGTTTGACGATATTGCTGCTAAACGGAGCGATGCTGCCGGTGCGGCGCTCGAGTTGATCGGCGAGGTTGACCATCGCTGTCTTGTCACAATCCCAGTCACCGGAATACTGCACAAGCGGTACGAGATTCCTGCCGCCGGTTCGTCGTTCTACCGGGCCACCGACAAAGACCTGCAGTGGTGGTATCAGCGCCGGCGGCGCGAAATCAAAATCGACCGGCGGCAGTGTTGAGACAATCGCGAATTCATGTAGATCGGAGGGGTCTGAAAAGGCCAGTTGTGCACCGATCAACGGGTTTCCGATTCGCGCTTGTGCGTCCAATTCATCGTCGCCGATCGAATTGGCTGTGCTCGTCCGTCGTCGCGCCGGAACCGCAACGGTGCTCAGCGGCAATTTCCCGGCGGCTGTTGCCGCGGTTGATGGACGTTGTGGTGCTTTGCTGGCAGCGGTGCCAAGGTCTTGCAGGGTGGCTGCCGGCCGTGCGGCGTCGGTTGCTGGCGGCGCCTTGCCGCTAACGTCGAGCCGGCGCGATGTGTCGGACGTGTCCTGTGCCACGGGCGCTGATACTTCGGCGGCTGGTGTAGCGGCGCTGGCAATAGCTCGCGCGGGTGTGCCGGCTGACTGTGCAATCGGTACGGCCTTGCGCGTTGGTGCCACCGTCGTTGCTGTCGCGAGGTCGATGGGGGCGGTCACACTTCCCGGGGCAATGGGCGTGATGACATTTTGCGGGGCGCCGGGTTCTACCGGCGTCGTTGTGGTCATCGCAGCCGGTGTAAACACTGCGGCGGTGGTCGCCAGTTCGGCGTCGTTTGCTTGGTGTGCGACCGGTTTGACGCGACGTGCAGCAGCGGCCGTGACTTCGACGAGCCCGACCTGATGACTCTTACGCTCGGCCGTCGTTAATTGCGTCAACAACTCTTCCGTTTCGATACCCTCACGAGCCACGCCGGTGGTAACATTCCGGATGGTTGGGCGAGTCTCGGATGCGATCCTTACAGGTGTTTCGGCCATTGTCATCTGGCGCGCGGTAGTGTTGGTATCCGGCAAGTGCACAGTGGCAGCGGTCTGCGAACTCTGCACGGCCTGTTTAATTGCTGCCGGTCCCGCGGTAGCCTGCTTTCTCTCCACGGCGGTTATCTGCGTTTCTAGCATCGCGGCCGCGACCGATTCCCGTTCGACCTCGAGATCGATGGTTTGTCCGGTGGCGGTGACGGCCGTTTCTACGGGAGTGACTTCCGTAACTTCGACGTCCTGTGCGGCGTCTGTTGCGGCGTCGGCTTCGGCGGTGGCCACTTCGACGATCGTCGGCATCCTGGCGGCAGCGACATCAGCGGTGGTTGTGGCCTGCATTCGCTTGATCTCGACCGCCTCGGCTTCGAGTTCTTCGACTTGGAGGTCTTGGCGCTCGAGTTCCATCTCCAGCTCGCGGGTATCGGCGGTTTCTTCCAGCTCGTTTAGAGTTTCCTCGACTTCGAGTTCCTTGGCATCCTCATGTTCTGGTGTTATTTCCGCTTCGGCGATCTCAACCCTGGTGGGGGTCTGTTCGTCGGCCTCGTTTTTTTCGACGACTTCCTGGACGCGTTCGATCTTTTCGACCTCGGTCTCGATCTCCTCGATTTGGAGGTCTTGGCGCTCGAGCTCCATTTCCAGCTCGCGGGTATCGGCGGTTTCTTCCGGCTCGTTTAGAGTTTCCTCGACTTCGAGTTCCTTGGCGTCCTCATGTTCTGGTGTTATTTCCGCTTCGGCGATCTCAA